>ERZ500979.79-NODE-79-length-38308-cov-17.530886_pt1 | contig 38308 bp, 34 predicted proteins | sample MGYA00248864_ERZ500979 | MGnify/ENA primary metagenome ERZ500979 (study PRJEB25958, sample SAMN03398550) | human skin metagenome | study: EMG produced TPA metagenomics assembly of the Human Skin Microbiome Metagenome (human skin metagenome) data set.
CATAACTTCATGAAGTTGCCTTTCATCAGTAATAATTAGGATCATGAAAATCCTTGTGGTGGATGATGAACAACCCGTCCGTGAATCGCTACGCCGTTCCCTACGTTTCAACGGCTACGATGTGCTGACTGCTAACGACGGCTTAGAGGCAGTAGAGACGGTGCGCTCTGAGAATCCAGAATTGCTGATTCTGGACGTCATGATGCCAAACATGGATGGACTTGAGGTGTGCCGCACCCTGCGTGGTGAAGGCTGGGACCGTCCGATTCTCGTGCTGACTGCCCGCGATGGCGTATCGGACCGCGTAGCTGGTCTCGATGCTGGCGCCGATGATTACTTACCAAAGCCATTCGCACTGGAAGAACTCTTGGCGCGCGTGCGTTCCCTGGTTCGCCGCGCTTCCGCAGATTCCATCGCTGCTGAGGCTCCGGTGGAGAGCAAGCTTAGCTTCGAAGACCTAGAACTCGATGCTGATACTCGTGAAGTAAGCCGCGGCGGTCGTGCAATTTCTTTGACGCGTACCGAATTTTCCCTACTGCAGCTCCTTATGGAAAATCCCCGCAAGGTGCTTTCTCGTAGCAAGATTCTGGAGGAGGTATGGGGCTATGATTTCCCTACCTCTGGCAATGCGCTCGAGGTCTATATTGGCTACCTGCGTAAGAAGACGGAGGGAGACGGCGATTCGCGTCTTATCCACACTGTCCGTGGCGTTGGTTATGTCTTGAGGGAGTCTCATCCGTGATCTTAAGGAAGCCCGCTTCCCCTGCAGTGGCTTCCGGGAAAGCACAGCCCACACCTCTTACTGAGTTCTCTGAAAGTCAAGGGAGCTGGGCTTCACGGGCGCCACTGCGGTGGCGCCTTGCTACTGTTACTGGCCTTGTGGTGGCCGTAGCCGTTGCCTTAATGACCTTGGCAACGTACTGGGTAGTATCTATGTCCCTGACTGCCTCCGTAGATGACCGCTTGGAGGCCAAAGCGGATGCCTTGTTGCGCAAGAGCCAGGACCCGCGGTTTATCGACAACGTGGATCAGGAAATTGACGAATTTAAGTCCTATAACCCTGATACGCGCGTTTCCTTATCGCCGCCCTCCACGAGCTTGTCTTATGGCGATACTATTCCCCTCGGTGGAGACTTCCATCGGACGGAAGACTATACAGACACCTCCGTGCGTACGGTCGGCGGCGAGCGTATTCTGGCCAAACGCCACGATCTAGGCTCTACCGTTATCGTTGCGCAATCTCTGGCTCCGACCCAAGAATTCATCGCCATCCTCGGCACGGTTTTGCTGATTATTGTTGCGCTTGGCATTTTGCTCGCCATCTTTGCTGGTCTCATCGTGTCCAAAACCGGCATGCAACCCATTGCGCGCTTGAAACGCGCAGTGGATTACGTGACGCAGACCAATGATCTGCGCCCCATCGAAGTATCCAATAATGACGAGATGGCTCAGCTGACCACATCCTTTAACCAGATGCTGGAGGCGCTGCAAGAATCTCGGTCGCAGCAGGCCCAGTTCGTCGCCGATGCCGGGCACGAGCTGAAGACGCCGTTGACCTCAATGCGTACCAATATTGAGCTTTTGATGATGCTTAATCGCGCCGGTGGCGGCTTTGGCATGAGCGATGAGGACCGCAAGGACCTTGAAGATGACGTCATGTCCCAGATGAACGAACTCTCCACCTTGATTGGTGACCTCGTTGACTTGGCACGCGAGGATGGCAACGAACGAGAACCGGAACCGGTGGACCTGTGCGAGGTCATGATGTCTTCCTTAGAGCGTGCCCGTCGCCGCCGCCCGGACGTGGAATTTCTGGTGCGCTTTATCCCGTGGGAGCTGGATGGTGACCCCTTCGCATTGGGCCGCGCTACGTTGAATCTGATGGACAATGCGGCTAAGTGGTCGCCGGCTACTGGCACGGTACGCGTGTCCATGGAACAGCTATCTTCCCACGAGGTGCGCCTGCGCTTTGATGACTCCGGTCCAGGCATTGCGCCGGAGGAGCGGGAGAAGGTTTTCGAGCGCTTCTACCGTTCGGCAGAGGCGCGTTCTATGCCTGGCTCTGGTTTGGGCCTGGCTATCGTGAAATCGGTGATTGAGCGCCACGACGGCACCATTAAGATCCGTGAGTCCAATGATGGTGGCACGCGCATGGAAGTAGTCCTGCCGGGAAAGCCCGTGTCCGGAGAAATCTTTGTCGATGGTTTGGCAGAGCCGCATGAGGGGCAGCCGGGCGGCAATGAAGATCCCAGCGATCGCGGTGAAATCTTTGCTCAACGCTGGTTTAACCAAGGGTAGGCTGCAGCCTTTTATACTGGTGATCGCATACAGCTACCTTTCAGGAATTCCTAGTAGGTTGGCAGATCAGTAACAGTCTTGACTAAGCGAAGTGAGGCATAGTTTTCTCATGAACATGAGGAATGACGATTACCGCGGCTTTGATGGTTCCTTCCCGGAGGGAGCGTCCCAAGAAGGGCCGGGTAAGGCCGAGCCGGTACACGGTGGTCCGAACTTTGGAGACACCGGGCAGCCAAACGCAAACGCTGGCACCGCCGGCCCCTATAGCAGCGACGCCGGCGCGCAGGAATATGGGACTGGCTCGTATTCACAAGGCTGGAACCAGCCGCGCGGCGGTGCAGAAGGAGCTGATCCCAGCGCGCTAGGTTCACAGGCGCCGTACCCGCAGGGCCCGCAGACCCAAAGCTTTAATACTCAGGGCCAGGAAGGTCCGATGGTCACCCCGCTGCCCCCGCAACCGGAACAAAAGAAAAAGATTGGCCTCGGCGCCGCAACTGCCTTGGCTGCCGTAGCCGCAATCGCCGCGGGTTCAATCGCTGGAGCCGTGGTCGGTATGAATTCTGGGGGAGGCAACAACGATACGTCAGTGGTCAATGAGGCGCTCAAGGCCCAGCCGGCCAATAACAGCACCGGCAAAGAACCAGAAAAGGGCTCCGTTGAAGAGGTAGCCTCCAAGGTTTTGCCGGCGGTGGTTTCTATCCAGACGATGACTCGGACGGGCGGGGCAGAAGGCTCCGGTTCCGTTATCTCCCCGGACGGCTACGTGTTGACTAATCACCACGTTGTCGCAGGCGCTGAGCACGGCGGCGTGATGCAGGTGACCATGAACGACGGCAGCAAGCATGACGCTGACGTGGTGGCTTCCGATGCGAATACTGACGTTGCCATTGTGAAGATAAAGGATGTCAAAGACCTGCCGTTCTTGCAGTTCGGTGATTCTGATTCCGTCGCCGTGGGGCAAGAGGTTGTGGCCGTGGGCTCTCCTCTGGGCCTTAATGCGACCGTGACTTCCGGTATCGTTTCTGCCAAAAACCGCCCGGTGCGCGCCTCTCAAGAAGGCGGCGAGTCTTCCTTGATTGACGCCATTCAGACTGATGCCGCGGTCAACCCGGGCAACTCCGGCGGTCCACTGGTGGACCGGGACGGAAATATCGTGGGCATGAACTCCATGATTGCTTCGCTGTCCAGTAATTCCACCGGGGAGGGCGGATCCATCGGACTGGGCTTTGCCATCCCGTCGAACTTTGCCAAGCGCATGGCGGACGAGCTCATTAATGATGGCAAGGTCACTCACCCGACCCTAGGCGTGAAGGTGCTGGCGCGTGACGACGGCAATGGTGCCCGTATCGCCGGGGTTGAGCCAGGTGGCCCAGCAGATAAGGCGGGCCTGAAGGAAGGTGACATCGTCACCCGCGTCAATGATCGCTTGATTGAAAACGCCGATGCTTTGATTGCGGCGGCGCGGTCGCAAGATTTTGGCGCGACAGTGACCTTGGAGGTTACCCGCGAAGACTCGGATGAGCCTCGTCAGGTAGAGGTAACCCTCTCAGGCGAGTAAATTACTGTGCAAGACCTCATGAGGTGCTGAATGCACCGTACCTCACACCGCCGAAAGGCCCTACTGCCTTAATTTAAGGAGAATAATGCCAGATTTGCAGCAGGACTTGACCGACTCCGGGCGACCGGAGGGCGAAGGCAAGCACGATTCCTTGATGGATGTTGCCGAACCCGATGATGCCTTCCTGCTAGCGAGCGAGCAGGAGGATAGCCTAGCCGCCCCGCGCCGCGCTCTCATCGTTATAGTCACCGATCACCCTGGGGAGCAATCCGATAGCACCTCTCAGTTGGTCAATGAGTTGCTCGCGGAGGCTAATTTCCGTGTCGATGGCGCCATCGTGGTGCGTTCCAAGAAGTCCAAGATTCGCCAGGCCATTGAGACCGCCGTGGTCGGTGGCGTGGACTTGGTGCTGACCGTGGGTGGTACCGGTGTAGGCCCGCGCGACAAGACCCCGGAGGCTACCCGCTCCGTCATTGACAAGATGGTTCCGGGCGTGGCCCAGGCGCTGCGTTCTTCCGGTCAAGCCTGCGGCGCGGTGGATGCTTGCACGTCCCGCGGCTTGTCGGGCGTTTCTGGTTCGACTGTAGTGGTCAACCTTGCCTCGTCGCGCGCTGCGGTTCGCGATGGCATGGCTACCTTGGCACCGCTGGTGCATCACCTCATTGAGCAGCTGCAACAATCCAGCGTTCAGTAATCACAAGGCATAGTCTATGACGTTCCGGAAAAATCGCCGGCGAGTCTTCCGTCAATCGGAAGCTGCCGATTATGACCGTAGTGCTGATAATCCCAGCACATCGGCTGCCCACGGGGTCGATGAGGATCGGATTGTTAACGTTGATGACGCGGAATCGGCCACCGCAGCAGAAGGGGAGTCTGGTCAGCGCGATGAGCAGTTCTACCGCGAGAACCAGCCCCCACACTATGGCGGCTAGTGCGAAGGAGAAGAGTACAATCACGCACTCAGTAAAGGGATAGATAAAAGCCCGCGGTTTCTACTTCCTCGGAAGCGAAACCGCGGGCTTTGCGCTGCGAAGAGCGACAGGCGTATAGCGAAAGGCTACTTGGCCTGGTGGCGGCCGCCGCCGGTGGAACCGTAGTCTGCGTCCTCTGCGGCGTGGGAGGAACGGCTCGTGCCGGTTCCCGGGATGTCCGTATCAGAGACATTTTGGGCTTCGAGCAGATCGCGGATTTCTGCCAGGAGCTCCTCGGAGGTTGGGGCGGGAGCCTCAGGGTCGACACCGTGGCGGCGCTTAGCGGCCTCGGTGAGCTTATTAATCGGCATCACGATAAGGAAGTAGACCACTGCGGCGATAATGAGGAAGTTGATCGCCGCGGAGATGACGGCGCCGAAGTCCACAAAGGTGTTCTTTGCATCCGTGATCTGGAAGCCAACGGCCCCAACCTCGGCGGAGCCGAGGGAGTTAATGATCGGCTGGATAATAGAATCCGTAATGGATTTGACGATTGCGGTAAAGGCAGAACCGATGATGACCGCGGTGGCAAGTTCGATGACGTTGCCGCGCATGATGAAGTCTTTGAAACCCTTGAGCATGGTGATATGCACAGAACCTTTCTGGGAATAACTAAGGGTAGTTAAGAACCATGGACATCGGAAACTCTAGTTAAGGGGAAAATTAACCACAACTGTTCCACTGACCGCTGGTGAGATATGTCAAATATTTCTAGGGTGCGGGAATGCGTCACACCAGGAGTGATAGTATAGTAACGAAAAGTGCTTCCCGGTGATGGAAAAGTAACAATGTTTCGGGTGTGAGGCGAAAGGATTTAAATGAGTGTCTTTCTTGCATTATTGGCTCTGGTGGTGACCGTTGGGGCAGGGTATTTACTGGTTAGGGGGCATAAACCAGTTATTATTTTGCTGCTTGCTGGTTTCTTATTGATAGCAGTTTCAACGGCTTGCCAGCCGGATTTTGACGTATTGAAGCCGGAAGAAACGACAGGCTCCCGCTGGTTAGATGTTATTGGAATCTTTGAAAGTGTGGCAGGAAGCCAGCTTACGAGCGTTGGCCTGATTATTATGGCAGCTGGTGGTTTCTCTGCGTATATGAACAAGATTGGGGCTTCCCAAGCGTTGGTAGAAGCATTGGCCGCGCCCATTTCAAGGTTTCAGCACCCTTATGTGATTTTGATTGGCACGTATTTCTTGGGTGTTGTTCTTTTCATGTTTATTCCTAGCGCCGCTGGCCTAGCTATTCTTCTAATGGTGCTTTTGCTACCGGTGCTAAAAACAGCTGGGGTGAGTCCAGCTGCCGCGGGCGCGGTAATTGCTACAGCTTCTGCATTACCAATGGGGCCGGCCTCAGGTACTTCGGTCTTGGCAGCAAAGACGATTGAGCTCTCGCCAGTTGTATATTTTGTGCAAAACCAACTTGTAGTTGCTATCCCTACAGCGATTGCAATTGCTGTTACGCACTACTTTGTGCAGCGATACTACGATAAGCGCGGCCTTGAGAAATATCAGGACTCTAATGTTTTAGGTGGTGGTTCCGGTGAAGCAGGACCGCGTTTCTATGGACTGTTTTTGGCACTTCCAATTGTCCTGTTAGTTTTCTTTAGCCCGTTGGTAAATGACAGTGTTGAGTTAACAACCGTGGGAGCCTTTTTAATAGTCTGGCTTCTAGCGATGGTGTGCGAATGCATACGGCACCGTTCCTTTATCGCTGCGACACAGGATGCCACGGATTTCTTTGCAGGGATGGGTAAGATGTTTGGGGGAGTTGTAGCCCTAATTATTGCTGCACAAATTTTTGCCAACGGTCTAACGGCCACTGGTGCAATTCAGATGCTCATTGACGGTGGTCAGAAATTGGGTGCTGGTGCAATTGTCATTACAATTCTTTTCACCATTATAGTTGGTATCGTAACTTTGCTTACCGGTTCTGGAGTGGGCGCTTTCTCTGCTTTTTCTAGCCTTGTGCCGCAGGTTAGCCGGGAACTCGGTAGCTCTGCTGCGGCAATTATCACTCCGATGGAGTTCGCCAGTGGGCTTTTTCGTTCTGTTTCGCCAGTCTCAGGCGTCATCATTTCAGTAGCTGGAGGCGTTGGTATTTCGGCTACTGAACTTGTACGGCGCACACTTCTGCCAGTCGCAGTTGGATTCATTGTTATGACTGGTTCGAGTCTTTTACTGCTGTAAAACATTCTTTACGTCTGTATTTGATTTTTGGAGAAGGGGAAATCATGGGAATCGGAGCACTAAATTCTTCATTCCAAAAAAATGGATATGTATCTGAGGATATGGAAAGGGTCTGGGATGAGAAATCGCTGATCAACCGAATCTTTCAGGTTGAAGCTGAAATGGCAAAAGTACAGGCTGAACTGGGCATTATTCCGCGTGAGGCTGCGGATTTGATTTTGGAAAACGCTGAGCCTAATGAAGAGCTGTTGCTCAAGGCAGGAAAGGGAGGCGTAGGAAATCCACTAGTCGCAGTTTTAGATGCATTACGTGAAGTTATTCCTGAAAAAGCTCGGGGATGGGTGCATTTTGGTGCCACAACACAGGATATCTTGGACACTGCTAGGGCACTTCAGATAAAAGAGGCAAGCGCGCTTTTGCAGAGCCGACTCGATAATCTTGTTAAGATAACCGCCGACAATGCACATGAGTATGCTTACACGATGATGGTGGCGCGCACGAATGGTCAATATGCGCTTCCCACGACTTTGGGCACTCGGTTTGCGCGGTGGAATGCCGAGTTGAGGCGCAGTCGTGCACGGTTACAGGAAATGCGCTCACGTACTGAACAAATTCAGTTTACCGGTGCTGTAGGTACCTTCGCCTCATTAGGCGAGCAAGGGCCAGAATTAAATAAGCGGCTCGCGAAAAGACTTGACCTAGTAGAACAAACTATTTCATGGCATGCAAGCTCCGATACTATTATGGAACTAGCGCTAAATGTTGCGGTGCTTGGACAAAGCTTGGCCAAGATTGCCGAAGATTTATTCGCTATGCAGGGGTCTGACCTTGTGGAAGTACGGGAGGAAATGGATGCGCATCTTTCGGGATCATCCACAATGCCTCAGAAGCTAAATCCGTTCACCACCATGAAAATATCTGTGGCGGCACGATTGGCGAGTGGCATGGCAGCTACGTTGCTTACACAACCCCCAGCAACCTTCGAGCGAGATCACCGGCAATCCGAAGTCCACCGAGACCTGATTCCGCAGATTTTTGTCGCAGTCGACGGCGCGGCGGCTAAATTAAACTTTCTATTTGACCGTTTGATTTTTGACACGGATAAGCTGAAAGCTGGAATTCGCAAGGGCGGCCCTGTCCTTATGTCGGAAGGAATAATGATGGCACTTGCTCCGCATATTGGGCACGGAACTGCTCATGATATATTGCAGGAATTTGCTAAGGAATATCGAGAAAAGCGAATGACTTTGAGCGAATTCTGCCGTACGCGCCCTCAGCTTGCTGCTTTGGAAGGCAAGCTTGATTTGGATGCACTCACTGATCCTCAAAACTATCTTGGCCGTGCTGTCGAAATTTCGGAGTCGGCCAGGGATTAATTCATTCCACTGAACTGGAAATGCGCGGGGCAATAAAATTGCCTTCCTCATCGATTAGCTTTTCTATTGTTTTGATGCGTTCTTCTACGCGTTCGGGTCGGCGGTGTTGAATGGCGGTTAGCAGTGCTTCCAAAACCGCTAACATGCCCACTCGACTCTTGAAACGTGGGTTCGGATTGCTATCAAGCACAAGTACATGGTCTGCATAGGTCTGAAGTGGGGTCACAGTCCGGTTGCTTAACAGGATAGTGGTCGCAGATTGCGATCGTGCATATTGCAAAGCAATCTCGACTGGGCGCGGGTGGCGGTCAAAATTGGCGGTGAAAAGTACCCCTGAGGAATCAATATCTGCCAATACGTGAGGATGCGCTTCGACATGGGGTAGGAGAAACACCTGAGGGCGATGATACTTCAGTAGCATGTAAAAATATTCCATGAGAGCTCGCGTTGAGGCTACTGCGGTGAGGTAAAGTGGGCGAGATTCATCTGCCATAAGGTCAGCTATTTGCCGGAATTCAGTGGATGAAAGCTTGGGTAAAGAGCGTTCAAGCTCTCGGGCGACTTGAGAAAAGTGTTGTGCTAATTCATCGGCGTCGATCGCCTTCTCACGCGAAGTCAGTCGCGTGAGAGGCCGATCGAAATTAGCAGAAACTTCAGCTTTAAGGTGGGTAGAAAAATCTTTAAAATCTGAATACCCTAATTTGCGAACAAAGCGGGTCACGGATGCTACGCTAACTCCCGCACCCTTTCCGATTGCCTCTAAGTTCTGAAACGCCAAATTAGGAAATGATTTGGAGAAATAGTTGGCCAGCGAGTGATCCGCTGCCGTCAACTCAGTGAGGACTGACATTCTTTCAAACAGCGATCCTTCCATGGAGCTCACTTTACACACCGCCTAAGAGGTTCCTAGCATTCAGCTTTTATTTTGTGGGTGAGCCCTATCGCCCACAATAACCACGGTCAGCGGCTGGCTCAGTGACGCCGCGGCTACATCATTGGCGTGGTCACGGGGCAGCGCGAGCAAAACAGTAGAGGAAGAGGCCTCGCCTTCGGTGCTAGAGGTCGACACCACGCGTCCGCCGGAGGCGATAACGCGTGCGGTAGGGGTTGCGGCGGCCGCCCCCGCCTCAACTGCGGTCACCACATCCACCGTATCGCCATGATGCAAATGCGGAATGATGTCGGGCTCGGCAAGTTTGACCGGAATCATCCGCCCGGCCTCGGCCCCTGTGCCACCCACCAAGCTGGAGACAAGATCTTCTCCTAGAAGGCGAGCATCGGTAATCACTTCGCCCTTGTTGGCGGCGGCGGTAATAACGCGGCCACTTAGTTCTTCTGGCTTTGCCGTTAGCGCAGAATCGGGGATGGAGGAGGCAGGAAGCCGGGCTAGGTCGACGTCGGCAAGCGCAAGCTCCGCTCCCGCCGGCAGATCGCGGCTAAAAACGGGCACGCGCGGTAGCTCCTTGGCCGCCGAAAGGGCCGAGACAAGCGCGGCAATAAGGAGGGCCACCGCAATGGCGCGGCGCACTACTACGCCGCGGCGGTGGCCAGGGGTGCGGAGTGTATAAACGAGGCGGGGCAAACGAGAAGTGGGCATACTTTTTTAGACTGCCCAAAACCGCTCATGGTTCCCGTACCCCGGAAACTAGAAGCGGGTGATGCCCTCAGCGGTGACGACGGCATCGACCTTGCGGTCGTGGTCTTCGGTAGGTAGCTCATCTAGCAGCTCGGTGGGGTAGACCATGGCGAAGACCGGTGGCTTGCCGTGGGGAAGTGGCTCTAGTGCGCGGTCATAGTATCCGCCGCCTTTGCCCATGCGGTTGCCCTTGGCATCTACGGCCATGGCTGGGGCGAGTACCAGATCGCACTCGGCCAGGACGCTGCTATCAAAGCTTGGGCCTTGGGGCTCATTCAACCCCATCGCACTTTCGCGCATTGCTTCTTTGCCGCGGTATTCAGCAAAGGTCAACGTGCCATTCTCCCCGGAAATTGGCAAGAATACGCGGGAGACATGATCCTTGAGCCACGGCACAAAATCGGCGCCGCCCGGCTCCGAACCCAAAGGCCAGTAGGCAGCCACGGTCATGGACTCGGTGAGTTCGGACTCGAGATGCTTACGCACGCCAGCGGTAAAGGCATCGTGGTCTTCGGCGGAAAGTTCGCGGCGGGCCTGGACCAAGCGGGCCCGCAGCTCGTTCTTAGCAGTCATGGAAGAGGTCATAAATTAATCATAACCCCGCGGCGTAGCGGTGCACGGGAAAATAATGTGGCGTTGTACGCTATTACGCATGGCTATAGAACGCGAAGATTCCGCCCGCGGAATCACCACGGTTGTAGTTCCAGCGGCAGGTATGGGCACCCGATTTTTGCCCGCCACCAAGACGGTTCCCAAAGAACTGCTTCCCGTTGTTGATACTCCCGGCATCGAACTCATCGCAGAGGAGGCGGCCTCTGTAGGCGCCCGCCGCCTTGCGGTGATTACCGCGCCCGATAAGCAAGAAGTCATGCGCCACTTCGAAGCTTTCCCAGAACTGGTGGACACCCTTGAATCCCGCGGCAAGGACGAGCAGGTTGCCAAGGTTAAGCGCGCTAATCAGCTCATTCACCCAGTTGCGGTGGAGCAGGAAAAGCCCCTGGGTTTGGGCCACGCGGTGGGCCTGGCAGAGGAGGTGCTGGGCGAGGATGAGGACTCCTTTGCCGTCATGCTTCCAGATGACATCGTGCTGCCTGCCACCGTCATGGCAGACATGGCTCGCGTGCGCGCGGCTTTGGGCGGTAGCGTGCTGTGCGCCTTCGAGGTCCCGCGCGAGCAGACCTATAACTACGGCGTCTTCGACGTAGAAGATACCAATGCCCCCGGCGTTAAGAAGGTCGTGGGCATGGTGGAAAAGCCGGCGGTGGAAGATGCCCCGTCTAATCTCGTGGCCACCGGTCGCTACCTATTGGATCGCAAGATTTTTGATGCCCTCCGCCGTATTAAGCCAGGCAAGGGTGGCGAGCTGCAGCTTACCGACGCCATCGAGCTCCTCATCGAGGAAGGCGAGCCCGTGCACGTGGTAGTCCACCAAGGAAAGCGTCATGATTTGGGAAATCCTGGTGGGTATATCCCCGCCAATGTGGATTTTGGTCTGCGCGATGAAAAGTATGGCCCCACGCTGTATAAAGCGATTAAGCAGATTGTGGCCGAGTATGAGGATGAGCACGGCCTAAACTAGGGAGATTTCCCAAGGGCAGAGGACATGAAAGCGAAGAAAGGGCTGGCATAGACCTTATGCGTTCAGTTGATGACCAGTTGGCGCTAGTAACGGATGCGGCGAACACGCCGGAGCCGGTGCGCATCGGTATTTCCAACGCGCTGGGGTTGATGTGCGCCGAGGAGGTGCAAGCTAACCAGCCCCTGCCGGGCTTTCCACAGGCAGCCATCGACGGCTATGCGGTGCGCGCCGTTGATATCGGAGGCGAGCGCGGCCTGAGATTACGCCGACCCAAGGAGCAGGAGGAGCAGGCTGCGGAGGGGGAAGAAGAGAAGGCACCCCAGCAACCGGAGGTCGAGCGTTCCTTGCCCGTGGTGGGCGAGGTTCCGGCCGGCTCCAAGCAACCGTTGCGCCTGCAGCCCAAGCAAGCCGTGCGTGTGTATACGGGCGCGCCTTTGCCCACGCTTGCCGACGCCGTCCTGCCCCTCGAGTGGACCGACCGCGGCCGCAAGCGCGTCACCGCCCATCGCCCGGTGCGCTCCGGTGACTTTGTTCGCCGGGTAGGCGACGATATCCAACCTGGCGATGTGGCTGTATCTTCCGGCACCGTTTTGGGGCCCGCCCAAATCGGCCTGCTGGCCGCGGTTGGCCGCTCTAAGGTATTGGTCTATCCGCGCCCGCGCATCACCATCATCTCCTTTGGCCGCGAACTGGTTGATTTGGACCAAGAACCGGCACTGGGCCAAGTCTTTGACGTCAACTCTTATTCCCTCGCCGCCGCGGCCCGCGAGGCTGGGGCAGAGGTGCATCGCGTTGGCATCGCCGAGGGGGAGCCGCGCCGCATCCGCGAAGCGCTGGAAAAGCACATCGCTCGCAGCGAGGTCCTGGTCATCTCCGGTGCGGTTGGTGGAGCCGGTGCCGAGGCCATCCGTGAGATTCTTGATGACCTCGGTGATATCGATACCTCTCGTGTTGCCATGCATCCCGGCTCCGTCCAGGGGTTTGGTCTGGTGGGCGAGGAACGCATTCCTACCTTCTTGCTGCCGTCTAATCCCGTATCCGCGCTCGTGGTCTTCGAGGTATATATCCGCCCGCTCATTCGTTTGGCACTGGGCAAACGCAATGCGCACCGCCGTGTGGTGCGTGCCCGCGCGCTGAACCACATCGATTCCCGCCCTGGCCGGCGCGGCTTCATCCGCGCTCGTTTGATGCGCGATGCGGAAACCGCGGATTATCTGGTGGAAGGGCTGGGCGGTGCCGCGGGTGCCCCAGCGCACCTATTGGCCGGTCTTTCAGAGGCCAATGCCATGATTCGCGTGCCGGAAGAGGTAACGGAAATCCGCCCGGGCGATGTGGTCGATGTGTTGTTTTTGACCCAGCGTAGCTAATGCTCGATCCCTTCGGTACTGCGGCGGATAGGTTCCGCCTTCCCGCTACCGGCCCCACGGATGACATGCATCCGGGATGGCCGGAATCTACTCCTTTTGTTAAGCTTCCCGCTTCTACTGTCTTCCCCTCTGGGGCGCGGATGCGCCTGCGGCCGCTGCTGCGATCTGATGGGCATGAGTGGCGGCGCCAACGTATCGAAGATGAAAGCTTCCTCCGCTCAGTCGAGCCGACCCAAGCAGCACCTTGGGCGGCGGCGCATAGCCAGCAGGCGTGGTGGAATCACCTGATGTACCTGCGTACCGCCGCCCGTGAAGCACTGGTGGTCCCACTCGTCATTGAAGTGGAGGGTCAATTCGTAGGCCAAATCACCTTGGGGAATATTCAGCATGGCAGCATTCGCGATTGCTGGATTGGTTACTGGGTTTATTCCGCGATCCACGGCGCCGGGGTGGCTACGGCTGCCACCGCCTTAGGCGTGGACCACGCCTTTGGACGGGTGGGCCTACACCGGGTGACCGCTACCTATCTAGAGAGCAATCCTGCCTCTGGTCGCGTCTTAGCCGCCAATGGCTTTCGACACGAGGGATACTTGCGTCGCAATCTGCATATAGACGGTGCCTGGCAGGACCACCATTACGTGGCTTTAGTCAAAGAAGACTATGCCTCCACGGCTGTCGAGCGCCTGCGCCAGGCTGGCCGGTTGGCGTGAAATAGCTCCACAGTTGCTGGGATATCGACCTCAATTTTCACAGAAGTCACAACATTGTAATTTGTGGGAATTTGGGGTGCTATGGTGCGGTTTCACCGTTTAGAGTGGAGTAATCATCTGTATTCAAGGGGAAGGTCCTTTTCGTGTCGACAGCTGTGCCGGTTATCGCGATCATCGTGGTGTGGCTCTTCGTCCTCGCACCATGGATTCTGGGCAGGAATAACCGCCCAATGAGCCATACTGGTGAGGCCTTTGAAGATACTCGCGTCCTTTTTGAAGGAGATTCTGGCAAAGTCCCTGGCCGCCGGCGTCCACGCCTGCGTGCCGATGATGTGCACCGCCGCGAGGACCAGGACGAGGCGGACTATGAAGTAGTAGAGGCCGCAGACACCCGCGTGGATGAACCGGATGCCGAGGCTACTAAGCCCTCTTCGCGCTCCGTGACTATTGCCGGTGCTGCCCGCCGCGCTAAGTCCCAACCTTTCGGTACCGGCAGCCGTGCGTTTTCTGCGGCGTCTTCCTCCGCAGCTGGTGAGGACACTCAGCCAGAAGCAGAAACTATCGACGGCGAACTGGTCGAGGAAGCGACTGTAGAAGGCGACGATCCTGCAGTTGAGCCCCAAGCAGTCGCGGTCCCAGCCTCCCAGCACGCTGATACGGCGGAAGTGGGTGACGACACCGAATTCGATGATGCCGATGACGTACTTCTTGAGGACGAGGAAGACGCCGCAGACCAGGCCGCAAAAGATGACTCTACCGATATTGCTGCCGCCGAGGCAGAGGTCTTTAGCGCTCCCGCGGTCTCTACCGTGGCGAGTGATGCCTATGACTACGACGAGACTTATACCTCGCCGGTGGACCTTATGTACCCCGGTGCCGTAGATAAGGCCGAGGTCGCTGAGAAGGATTCTGCCGATTCGGAAGGCGCGGCTAACGCTGAGCCGGTATCCGTGGACAAGGCAGAGGCCGAGGACTCTGGCGAACTCATGGAAACCGCTGCAGCAGACGACGCCGGTATGGATACCAACCTGTCCGAGGATGAGGTGGAATTCGCGCAGCGTCGCATGGGCCGTGGCGGCTGGGATCCGGTAGCAGAAAAGGAAAAGTCTGTTACTCGTTACCAGCGCCGTCAGCGCACCCTGCTGGGCCTAGCCGTGGCCGTGGTACTCACGGTGGCACTGGGGATCGTGGCCGGCGGCTGGACCTGGTGGTTGGCTGCGGTGGCCGGTGTGCTCACAGTTGTCTATCTGATGGCTCTTCGCGCTCAGGTTCGTCAGGAACGAGCCCTGATGCGCCGCCGTGTGCGCCACTTGCGCCGCGCCCGTCTGGGCGTGCGCAACGCCGAGGATGAAGCTTTGAAGATTCCGCGCAACTTGCGCCGCCCAGGCGCTGTGATCGTGGAGATCGATGACGAAAGCCCTGACTTTGTGCACCTTCCGCTGCGCTATAACGATGGGGAAGACGGCGATTTTGATGGCCCCCACGCCGGGCCCGACGGCTATAGCCGGCGCGATGACCTAGCAGCCCGTCGCGCTGGATAGGAACTGGTGCCGGCTTAGCAGGCCGCGTTCCGGAGTTCAGTGGAAGGCGCCGACCGCGGGTTTGTGAGCGCGTTGTATTCCTGCGCTAGGCCATAATGCGGCACACCGCTGTCGTGCCATACCCCGGAGGTTCCGCGGCGGTGAGAGCCGATGAGATGGGTATCAATCATGCCGATCGCCTCCATGAGTGCGAAACAAGTGACGGGGCCAACAAAGCGGAAGCCCTTCTTCTTGAGCTCGCGTGACATCAACTTGGATTCGTAGCTCTTTTTCGGAATATCTTCCATTGCGGTGGGGTAGAGGTTCTCCGGCGGTTGGAAGGACCAGATGAACTCCGCCAGCCCGCCCTCTTCACGTAGGGCGATGGTGGCTTTGGCATTAGTGATGGCGGCGCGGATTTTGGTCTCGTTGCGAATAATGGAGGCGTCGCCAAGCAATCGCTCAACATCCGCTTCGGTAAAATGAGCGACTTTTTCAGGATCGAAGTCGCAAAAGGCCGCGCGGAAGGACTCGCGCTTTTTCAAAACCACCGCCCAGGAAAGCCCGGACTGGAAAGACTCGAGGCTCAAACGCTCATAAAGAGCTGCTTCATCAAAAATAGGCAGGCCCCATTCGGTGTCGTAATACTCCTTCAACATCGGCGAGGACATTGCCCAAGGCGGGCGGCCAAGTCCATCATCGTCATAGACTAAGGCGGTGCGCTCTGCGGACTGCGTAGCTGGTTTGCTCATGGTGTTCTCCTTTAATCTTTCTGCGTGGTTCCCATTGAAACAGTCCGCGTCACTATATGCCGTTCCTTCCCCGGCAAAGGGCGAAATCCCCAGCAGTATGGGCGTAGGCCATTGCCTTCGCATCGGGTGAGGGGTTCAGGGTAATCTGTTCAGCATGAATAGACCTGCCGTACGCGATGCCGCTTTGCTTATTTTTCGAGCGGTCCTCGGATTAATCTTTATCGCACACGGCGTGGATAAGATGTTTATGACCGGCATGGACGAAACCGTGGGGCAATTTTCCGCCCTTGGGGTGCCGCAGCCACAACTTTCCGGCTATATCGCCGCCATCGGGGAGATGGTTGGAGGCGCCTTCCTCGTCGTCGGTTTGCTCACCACCTTTGTGGCCGGCGCGCTCGCCCTGCTGATGGGGTGCGCACTGTACTTTGTGCATTTGGGACATGGTCTTTTTGCTGCCGAAGGCGGAATCGAATACCCACTGGTATTGCTGATGTCCTTATTGATGATCGTGATTTTTGGCTCCGGTCGAGCCAGCATGGACGGGGTGCTCAGCAATGTTGACGCATAGCCAAGTCCAAGCGGCGATTTCTGCGCAGCTGGATGGTGAGCACTCAGATCTGGCAGAGGACGTAATCGATGCGCACTTGGAAAGCTGCGCCGAATGCCGCGCCTTTCGCGATAAGGCGGCCGCGCTTTCGCGATCATTGCGTTTTGTGGAGCCTGCGGAATCCGGTATGGCGCCACCAACGGATCTCTCCGATGTCATCTTGGCCGGCGTGGAGCCGGAATGGCGGCGCACCTCGAGCGCTCGCCAAGCCAACCTGACGGTTGCGCGTGCCGCCATGGTGCTCATGGGCGCCATCTTTGCACTCTGGGCAGTAGTGCTCATCGTCCATTCCTCCGGGCTTGTACCGTTGGGTGGGGAAGGAAAGGTTCTAGATCCCACGGCGGATCCGGAACGAGCCAACCTGCTGATGGAAGGCGCAGCCGTACGCTTTGGCATGGCCTGTGGCCTATTTTTTAGTGCCTGGCGCCCCGCAGCGCTTACCGGCCTGCTCCCGGTCTCGGCCACGATGTTTGCTTTCCTCTTCGGGTTCGGCATGCGCGATATTGCGCTGGGCACCGTAACCATGGAACAGGTATATTTTCTTATCGCTACCGCGCTGGCGACCTTCAGCTTGGCGTGGGCTTGGGCGGCAGAAAAGGGCTACTTGGTGCGCGCCTGGTGGAAGTCCCTCAACGCGCAACCTCAATAAGTCCCGCTTGCGTGCGGCTAGGTCCAGCTAGGCAGCCACATCATGGAGTGGTACCAAGAATCCGGGATCTTGTAGCCGTACAAAATGGGAGAGAAATAGAAGAACATCGCCACTACCAGGGCTAGGTAAAACACGGCGGCGATAGTTCCCCAGCGTACGGGGCCGCCTGCCAAACTCTTGAGCCATCCCCACTGCACTGGCCTGCCATGGCCGATGAGTTGGCCGAGCGCTAAGGCAATCAGCACGATGACAAAGGGGATAAACGCAGTGGCATAAAAGAAGTACATCTGGCGGTCGAAGGCTGCAAGCCAGGGCAAGAAGCCTGCCCCAAAGCCCACCAAGGGGATGAGGAAGCTGCGGTTGCGGCGAATGATAAGTGACCACAGGCCCCACAGGACGGCCGGGATGACCAGCCACCAGATAGCCGGTGTGCCAAAGAGGTAGAGCATCTTGCGGCACTCGTTGCTGCCATCACCGCATTGCAGGTCGGTGGAGGAGTAGTACAAGATGGGGCGGGCGGCTACCAGCCACGCCCAAGGCTTAGAGTCCCACGGGTGGTGGTGGCCACCGGAGGAAGTCAGGCTGGCGTGGAATTCTAGGACAGAGGAATGGTAGTAGAACCAGCCTGCCAGGGATTCGGGTAGGTGCATCAGCCACGATCCGTCCTCGATCGTTCCATCTACTTTGGCGTGGCGGTACACGGCGGTTTCGGAGGAAAACCAGGCTCGCCAGGTCCAAGCGTAGAGCAGCACCGGCACCAGTACGAGGGAGGCTAGGGCAGCAGGGGTATCGCGCACGAGAGTGCCCACTATGTAGCGGCGCACGCCATAGCGCTTGCGCAGGGCAAGATCGCTAAAGACGGACATGAGGCCAAAGAACATGATGAAGTACAGGCCGGACCACTTCACCCCCAGGGAAAGGCCAAGGCAGACGCCCGCGAGGAGTCGCCACCAGCGGAATCCAAAGCGTGGTCCGAAGGCGGAGGAGCCCAAACGATTTTTAAGGAAAGCGGTGTGGAGGCGCTGGCGCATCTGATTATGATCGCGAGCGAGCGCCCAGGCGGCGGAGACAACAAAGAAGACCTGGAAAATGTCCAACATGCCGAACTTGGAAGAGACCAAGAGCACACCATCAAAGACGGCGATGAGGCCAGCCAGGGTTGCTACCTGCCAGGATAAAGAGACGCGGCGGGCCAGGGACATCGTCAAGAGCACGGTGGCTGCGCCGAAGAGGGCAGTCATAAAACGCCAGCCCAGTGGGGAATAGCCAGCGACCCATTCGGACAGCGCCACAATCTGCTTGCCCAGCGGTGGGTGAACCACCAGGCCATAACCGGGGTTGGATTCTATACCTCCGATGAAGAGGTTATCCCAGCTTCGCACCATGTCCCAGGCTTGCGGAACGTAGTGCTTTTCATCAAAGACGGGAGTGCCCTTTGATACGGGCGCGGTCAATCCGGCAAAGCGGGTGATGAGCGCGAGTACGCCAACGACGCTAGTGCTTATCCAGTCAGCCTTGCCCCACTGATAGGTGCGGGGCGCTGGCGGGGCCACAGTGTCGTGCGTGGTGCGCGATGGGGCAGCGGTAGCAATAGTCACTTGGTTGAGTCTAGGCGACAAGGCACCGCGCCCGCGCATTAGAGAGTATGGAATGCTAGAGATATGTCTGTTTCAGGTCTGGATCCACTACCGCGCGGGGTCATCCTCGCCGCCACGCCGCTGGGAAACGTGGGAGATGCCTCCGCGCGTTTAATGCATGCCTTGCAGCATGCGGACGTCATTGCGGCGGAGGATACGCGGCGCGTGCGGAACTTGGCGCAAGCTTTGGGCATCGAGATTTCCGGGCGGGTGGTGTCCAATTTTGATCACAATGAAAAGGACCGAGCCCAGCAGCTTATCGACGCCGCCGCGGCCGGCACTGTCCTCGTCGTTACGGATGCCGGCATGCCCATCATTTCTGATCCAGGACTGTCTATTGTGGCTGCAGCAGCTGACCGGGATATTCCCGTGACTTGTTTTCCTGGCCCTTCTGCCGTGCCGACGGCCCTAGCACTGTCTGGCCTAGGCGTGGGTCACTTCCTCTTCGACGCCTTTCCTCCCCGCAAACCCGGCCCCCGCAAGGCCTGGTTGGAGTCACTGCGCAACGAAAAGCGCGCCATCGTCTTTTTCGAATCCCCACACCGGGTAGCCGAAACTCTAGCCGAGGCCGCGGATATCCTCGGCGCCGAGCGTCCAGCAGCGGTGTGCAGGGAGCTTACTAAAACCTATGAGGAAGTCCGGCGCGGCAGTTTGGGAGAGCTAGCCGAGTGGGCGGCCGAAGGGGCACGGGGAGAAATCACTGTGGTGATCGAGGGCGGAACCGCCGCGGCCGCTACCGCCGCAGATTTGGTTCCCCAGGCGATGGAATTGGCGGCGGCGGGGATGCGGCTAAAGGACGCTTGTAAGCAGGTAGCGAAAGGCACTGAGGTTTCGAACCGCGAGCTTTATGACGCCGCTTTAGCAGCTCGCAAGGACTAGCCCCCATCGACGTGCTGATTAAGTCACAACTTTTGGTACCCGTAGATGGCTTCACTAAAGCAAACTTTGTAACTGAATTGTTATAGTGTTCGGGCGTGTGGGTAGCTTAAAGCGCTATTTACATGGGGAAATGAAGCGTAAAAACCGTTCAAATTAGCGTGGAAAATTCCTGGGAAATGGCGCTGAGCAGCGAAGTTTCTTCCCGCTTCGTTTGATAATTGAGTAGTTCCGCACCACTGTATAGTTCATGACAAACTCGGAAAATATGGGCACAGGCGTGCCAGAAGAAGGAAAGGAACCGGTCGGCGCACAGGCGCAGCCGGCTTCGGCTTCTTCGAGCGAGCAGCCTATTGAGAATTATCAGACTGTAGACGAACAGCTGGACGCACAATCTGCCACCGGCCAGCTGCAGGATATGATTCACTCCGACGGTTTCCACCCGGAGCGCTACGACGATCCTGAGGTGGAGATTGCGGCCGATCGCGACAATATGCCAATCGATTGGTCCATCGTCGGCATTGCCGGCGTGCTTGTTGCCGCGATCGTTGTCTGGGGTTTGGCTGCCCCGGATAACTTTGCCAACTTCTCCGCTTCGGCCCTGACCTGGGTAGTCGACAACTTTGGTTGGGCATATATTCTCTTCGGCACCGTCTTTGTGGTGTTCGTTGTCTTCATTGCCGCCTCCAAGTTCGGTTCCATCAAGCTGGGCCGCATTAATGAGGAGCCGGAATTTTCCACGCCCTCATGGATCGCCATGATGTTTGCCGCCGGTATGGGCATCGGCCTGATGTTCTATGGTGCCTCCGAGCCGCTAGCTAACTACCGTGACGGCACCCCAGGCGAGGGAACCGGCAACGTTGGATCTTCCATGGCCTATGCAATGTTCCACTGGACACTGCACCCTTGGGCGGTCTATGCCATCGTTGGCTTGGCCATTGCATACTCCACTTTCCGCATCGGCCGTAAACAGTTGTTGAGCCAGGCTTTCGTGCCGCTGATTGGCGAGCGTAATGCCAATGGTGCAGTGGGCAAGCTCATTGACATCCTGTCTATCTTCGCCACCGTCTTCGGCACCGCCTGCTCCCTGGGCCTGGGTGCCCTGCAGATTCAGGCCGGACTGAAGGCATCCGGAATCATCGATAACCCCACCAACTCCGTGGTTATCGGAATTGTGTTGGTTCTGACCCTCGCGTTCATCCTGTCTGCGATGTCCGGCGTGGGCAAGGGCATTCAGTATATCTCCAATGCGAATATGGTCCTCGCCGCTGTGTTGGCGATCTTCGTATTCATCTTGGGTCCGACCGTTACCATCCTGAACCAGATTCCTGGCTCCATTGGTAACTACCTCAACTACTTCACCGAGATGATCGGCCGCACCGCCGAGTCCGAAAACGGCGCCGCCGCTGAGTGGCTTTCCGGTTACACGATCTTCTACTGGGCTTGGTGGGTTTCCTGGTCCCCGTTCGTGGGCATGTTCCTGGCCCGTATTTCCCGTGGCCGTTCCGTCCGCGAATTCTGCTTGGGCGTCCTGCTCATCCCAGCCGGCGTATCCACCCTGTGGTTCGCTATCTTCGGTGGCACCGCCATCCACATGGAGCAAAACGGCGAATCCATCACCGGCGAATCTGCCGAGGAAGAGCTGTTTAACCTCCTGCAATCCATGCCTGGCGGTTTCGTTGCCGGCATCGTTGCAGCAATCCTGTTGGCTACCTTCTTCGTTACCTCGGCAGACTCCGCGTCCACGGTGATGGGCTCCATGTCCCAAAATGGTGCCGCTACTGCTAAGCCGTGGCTATCCGCCGCGTGGGGTGGATTGACTGCCTTGGTAGGCCTGACCCTGCTCTTGGCCAATGAGGATGCACTGTCTAACCTGCAGAACGTCACCATCGTTGCCGCACTGCCATTCCTGTTCATCGTGGTTGGACTGATGTTCGCCATCTACAAAGCGTTGAGCGAGGATATTATCTACCTCGAATACCGCGAAGCACAGCAGTTCCAGCGCAAGATGGCCCGCGAGCGCCGCCTGCACCGCGAGTACCAGCGCACGCAGGTTCTGAAGAAGCGCCGCAACGAACGCCTGAAGCACCCGATGAAGCGGAAGTAAATCGCTTTCTTCGCGGCTGCTCTAAAAGCGCCCATCGTTTCCTTAGTGGTAGGGAAGCGGTGGGCGCCTTCTGCTGAAAATGCAGTTCACCTGCGGGAGAAATGTCCGCCCTAATCGTGTGTATAGGAGTCGGCTTCGATAAAGTAGAACCCATGACTGAGTCTGTAGTAGTTAATGTTGCTTGGCCCTACGCCAACGGCCCGCGCCACATCGGACACGTGGCCGGTTTTGGTGTTCCTTCCGACGTCTTTGCACGTTTTCAGCGAATGCGTGGCCGCAACGTACTCATGGTCTCGGGTACGGATGAGCACGGCACTCCGCTATTGGTACAGGCGGATAAAGAGGGCGTTTCCGTTCGTGAGCTCGCAGACCGCTATAACCGTCAGATCGTTACTGACTTGGCCAACCTGGGCCTGTCCTATGATCTCTTTACTCGCACCACTACCCGTAACCACTACTCCGTGGTGCAGGAGCTGTTCAAAGGCCTGTACGCCAACGGCTACATGCTCAAAGAGACCACCAAGGGCGCTATTTCGCCGTCTACCGGACGTACCCTGCCGGACCGCTATATCGAGGGCACCTGCCCAATTTGCGGTGCGGATGGCGCCCGCGGTGACCAATGCGATAACTGTGGCAATCAGCTCGACCCCGTGGACCTTATCAACCCCGTATCTAAGATCAACGGTGAGACCCCGAAATTCATCGAAACCGAACACTTCCTGCTGGATCTGCCAGCCATCAAGGATGAGCTGCAAAAGTGGCTTTCTACCCGCGAAGATTGGCGCCCGAACGTACTGAAGTTCTCCCTGAACCTGCTTGAAGATATGCGCCCGCGCACCATGACGCGCGATATTGACTGGGGAATTCCTATCCCCGTCGAGGGCTGGCAGGACAATAACGCCAAGAAACTCTACGTGTGGTTCGATGCGGTCATCGGCTATCTGTCTTCCTCCATCGAATGGGCGTACCGCACCGGTCAGCCTGAGGCCTGGAAGGACTTTTGGCAGAACCCAGAGGCCCGCCACTATTACTTCCAAGGCAAGGACAATATCACCTTCCACTCCCAGATCTGGCCGGCCGAGCTTTTGGGCTATGCCGGTAAGGGCAATAAAGGCGGGGAACTCCACAAGTACGGCGAGCTCAACTTGCCTACGGAAATCGTCTCCTCCGAGTACTTGACCATGTCTGGATCCAAGTTCTCCTCGTCCAAGGGTGTTGTCATCTACGTCAAGGACTTCTTGGCAGAGTTTGGACCCGACGCCTTGCGTTACTTCATTGCCGTGGCTGGCCCTGAAAACAACGACACGGACTTTACCTGGGATGAGTTCGTTCGCCGTATCAATAATGAGCTGGCAAATGGCTGGGGTAACTTGGTCAACCGCACTGTGTCTATGGCCTTTAAGAACTTCGGAGAGGTTCCCGCACCAGCGGCATTGGAAGAAAAGGACAAGGAAATCCTGCAGCTGGCGGAGGAGACCTTTGACACTGCCGGTGGCTTGCTGGAGCAGTCCAAGTTTAAGCAGGCGATTACCGCTATCATGCACGTCGTCGGCGAGGCCAATGCCTATATTGCAGACCAGGAGCCGTGGAAACTAGCCAAGGATGAGTCCCAGCGCGAGCGTCTAGCCACCGTGCTGTGGACTGCCCTCCAGGTAGTTTCTGACTGCAATGTCATGCTCACGCCCTACCTGCCGTTTACCGCGCAGAAGGTGCACGAAACCTTGGGCCGCAGCGGCGTGTGGGCAGCCCAGCCGGAGGTACACGACGTCAAGGACGATATTCCGGTAGAACTCGTGGGCGCTGGTTTGCCGCCAGAGGGCCACGAATATCCGATTATCATGGGTGACTACACCCAGCAGCAGGCGAAGTGGGAGCGCATCCAGGTCGAGCCGGGCACCGCTTTGGCAAAGCCCAAGCCGCTCATCTCCAAGCTGGATCCAGAGTTGGGCGAAACCGGCCCAGAGTGGGCGCCTGTCTCCAAGTAACACCATATAAATAGCCGCGTTATCGCCCTCTTTTTAAGAAGTTAAGGGCATAACGCGGCTATTTGTGTGCTCCAGTGCTGAGGGGCGCGGAGCGGCGGGGAAATACCTGGCGGTTAGCGCTGGAAATCGCGCTGGAGGTGTACCAGGCCGAGGCGGACGCCGTCTTTGGTATGGATATTCGGCATACGGCCGGTCTCGGTGAAGCCGAACTTTTTATGCAAGGCGATAGAGCCTTCGTTGGTATCGACGATATAGGTGATCATCGTCTGTACGTAGCTGTCATCAGCGGCGTAGTCCATGAGGGCGTCGAGGAGCTCGGAGCCTACGCCCTTGCCCTGGGCGGAGGGAGCAATGTAGACGGAATCTTCGACGGTGCCGTAATAGATAGCAGGGGTCACGAACTGGAAATAGGCGGCCCAACCAATGATTTCATCATCGTGGACGGCTACGAAGACCGGGGAGCCGGCCTCAAACATCTCCTTGAGCCACTTTTCACGGTCATCCACATCTTCTTGCCACGTGACCAGGTTGGCGGCGGGTTTCGCTGCGGAGCCGGCGTTGTAGATGGCGGTGAGCGCGGGGGCGTCGGCAAGCTCGGCAGGGCGGATATGCATAGAAATTCCTTTACACCAGAAGTTGTAGGTGGGTGAGGCTCAGCCAACGATCGAACTTGTAGCAAACCTCTTTAAGAATACCCACGTTTTCAAACCCAAACTTTTCATGCAACTTAAGTGATGCCGCATTGGTGGAGACGATGAGGGCGAGCAGCGAATGAACCTTTTTATCGGCGCGCGCCGCCTTTACCAAGGCGTCAAGTAAGGCAGTGCCTACGCCTTGGCCCTGAGCGGTGGGGGAAAGATAGATGGTGGTTTCATAACAGCCGGTCCATACCTGCGGATCGCGGTAGGGGTGGTAGAGCGCCCACCCCAGGTAGTCGCCAGAATCGGACTCCGCGATGAGGCATGGGCAGTCCTTTCCCACAGCTCGCGTAGGTAGTCTTCGCGCTCTGCGACGCTGGCCGGGGTAGCGCGGAAGATGACGTCGGTGTGTGCGATGGCCCAGTTGAGGGTCTCGGTCATGGCGGGCACATCCGCAAGGCCGGCGGGTCTGGTCAACATGGCAGCCAATATTACAATTGCGTGCATGGCTAAAAAGAAGCGACGACCCACTCCCGTTCCGGCACCGGGCCTCAGTGGCCTTATTGATGCGCACACGCATCTTTTCTCGCACAAGGACACCGATGAAGTGCTGGTGAATCGCGCACGCACCGCCGGTATCAGCCGCATGGTGACGGTTGGTGATGACCGCCGCGAATCGGCAGCGGCTCTGGCGACTGCACATGCCTTCCCGGATGTTTATGCTGCCTGTGCCATCCACCCAGTGCGCGCTAATGAGCTGGATGCGCCGACCAAGGCAGCGCTGGAAGAGATGGTGGCGGATCCGCGCTGCGTCGCGGTGGGAGAGACCGGCCTGGATGCGTACTGGGTGCAGCATGAGCCAGAGACCACCGCGACCATGGCCCAGCAAGAGGAATCCCTGCGGTGGCATATTGACCTCGCAGTGCGCCATGGCAAGACGCTGATGATCCATAACCGCGAAGCGGATGCGGACTTGCTGCGCATTCTTGCCGACGCCCCCGCTCCCCACACCGTCATGCTGCACTGCTTCTCCTCGCCGCTGAAGGTAGCGGAGGAGGCCTTGGAGCGCGGCTACGTGTTGTCCTTTGCCGGCAACGTAACCTTTAAGCGCAACGCCGAGCTGCGGCGGGCGGCTGCCAAGGCGCCGGCCGGCCAGCTGCTGGTGGAAACTGATGCACCGTATATGACGCCAGAACCCTTCCGCGGCCAACGCAATGAACCGGCTCTTATCGGGCACACATATGAATGCATCGCCCGTGTACGCCACCAGACGGTGCAGGCGCTAGCGGCGGAGGTTAAAGAAACCTTTGACCGCGTCTACGGCCTGGGCTAACTCCTGGGTGATGGTTTTCACAATTTCAAAACCCGCTGGCCAGGGGTGGCGTGGGTGTTTGGTGTGGCGGTTGTGTGCTCAGTGAGGCATGTGGCGAATTGGTTCTCGACTTTATGTTGCTGTTATCGTATTGTTATTAATCGTTCGTTTAGGTTTTAGGGATCCGCAGCGCCACCCACGGTGCGGCAGCAGCGAATCTGAGCAATGCAATTGCCTGCGCGGAAATTCTTGCTGGCCTAAACTCTAATAATTGTTGAAACCTGCACTATCGGAGATTCATTCAGCATGTCACCTCATCAAATCAAGCGCATCAATAACTCCCGCTCGCTGCCACTGCGTCTGGCAACGGGTGGCGTCTTGGGCACCTTGGCCGTGGGCGGCGTCGTTGCCGTTGCGGCACAAAAGGATGTCACCGTGGACGTTAACGGCGACAAGGTGGAACTGGCTACCTTTGCCAAGGACGTTGACGGCGCGCTGGAGGCAGCTGGCGTTCAGGTGAGCGAGGAAGACATCGTCTACCCGGCACCGTCCGAGTCCGTGGGCGATGGCGATGAGATCTCCGTTCGCACTGCCAAGCCGGTGGCCGTGACTATCGACGGCGTGCAGCAGCAGTTGTCCACCACCGACCTCACCGTTTCTGACCTATTGGGTAACTTGAGCGGCGTGGCCAAGGGCGCTTCCGTCAAGTCTGGTGACGCTGACGTGGACCAGGATGCCCAGTTGGAAGAGGGCATGGACCTAGAGGTTGTCTCCCCGAAGATCGTCAAGATTAATGATGGTGGCAAGGTAACTTATACCAAGATTGCTGCTAAGACCGTCGAGGACGTTCTTAAGGCGCGCAATATCGACGTTGATGACGATGATCGTGTCTTCCCGTCCAAGGACACCAAGGTCACCGATGGCATGTCCATCAAGGTGGATCAGGTTTCTACTACGACCTATGACTCTGAGGAAGAGTTCGAAGCCGAGCCTAACTTTGTTGATGACCCGGAGCTGGAAGAGGGCACCGAAGAGGTCCGCGAGGAAGGCGTTAAGGGCAAGCGCGTTATCACTCGCAAGCTAGTGATGAAGGACGGCGCCAAGGAATCTGATGACGTCGTCAAAGAAAAGGTGACCGTAGAGCCTAAGGCTGCCACCATCGCCCGCGGCACCAAGAAGGCCGAAGAAGAAAAGCCAGAGGAAGGCGGTAACTCTGGTGCTGCTGCTCCGGCTGTCGCCGATGGCTCCGTCTGGGATTCCATTGCTCAGTGCGAGGCCACCGGTAACTGGGCTATCAATACCGGCAATGGCTTCTCCGGTGGCCTGCAGTTCACTCCATCCACTTGGGCCGCATTCGGTGGCACCGAGTACGCACCGGAGGCATGGCAGGCTTCCCGCGAGCAACAGATTGCCGTGGCACAAAAGGTGCAGGCGGCGCAGGGTTGGGGCGCTTGGCCGGCATGTACTTCCAAGCTGGGCTTGCGCTAGACTGAAGCGCTTTATCGCCGCACACTAAGTGGTGTGCGGCTTTTTCATCTCTTCTACTAAGTTAGAAGGCATGACTGATTCCACCGGCGCCGCGCTTTTGGGCCCCGTAGAGATCCGCGCCCTCGCGGAGAAGCTCAACATTGTGCCCACGAAGAAGCTAGGGCAGAACTTTCTGCATGATCCGAATACCATTCGGCGCATCGTCGCTGCGGCCGAGTTGGATCCCGCAGACCGCGTCCTCGAGGTGGGGCCGGGCTTGGGCTCGCTAACCCTCGGCCTGGTAGAGGCTGTGGAAGAAGTTACCGCGGTAGAAATCGACTCGCGCCTGGCTGCACAGCTGCCCGATACCGTGGCTGAGCGCGCCCCGGAATATGCCCAGCGCCTTCAGGTGGTGGAAAAGGACGCACTGCGGGTAACAGAAGCTGACGTCACTGAGCCGACCGCTCTGGTAGCCAACTTGCCGTATAACGTGGCCGTCCCGGTGCTGCTGCACCTATTGGAGACTTTTCCTTCCATTCGTCGCGTGCTGGTTATGGTCCAGCTAGAGGTGGCGGACCGCCTAGCTGCGCAGCCGGGCAGCAAGGTGTACGGCGTGCCTTCGGTCAAAGCGGGATTTTATGGCAAGGTCTCCAAGGCGGGCACGATTGGTAAGAACGTCTTTTGGCCCGCGCCCAATATTGAGTCTGGGTTGGTGCGTATTGACGTCTTCGACTCTGCTCCGTGGCCCGTCACTGACGAGTCGCGTGCTAAGGTCTGGCCGGTTATCGACGCCGCCTTTGCCCAACGCCGCAAGACCCTGCGCGCGGCATTGTCGGGTCACTTTGGTTCGGGAGCAGCCGCCGAGGAAGCATTGCGAGCTGCGGACATCGATCCGAAGCAACGCGGCGAAAAGCTCGCCGTGGAGGACTTTGTACGATTGGCAGGAATCTAATGACCGCCCCCATCGATAACGAACCATTCGTCTACACGGCGCGGGCTCACTCCAAGGTCAATATTCACCTGGGAGTGGAGGAACCGCGAGAGGATGGGTTTCATGAGCTTGCCAGTGTTTTTCAGTCCTTGGAACTACATGACACAGTAACGCTGACTGACTTGGGCAACCCGGAGGTGGATAAGCCGCGCATTCAGGGCCTGAAGGTTACAGGCCCTCACGCGCAGGGCGTGCCAGAAGACTATACGAACCTAGCGTGGACCGCGGTAAACCGCATCATGCAGTACCTGTACAGCACCCATGGGCCGAAGGCGCTGCCGGAGGTAGCGCTGGAAATTCACAAAGCCATTCCTACCGCCGGCGGCATGGCAGGTGGATCGGCGGATGCCGCAGCCGCGCTGCGATTGGCCGAGCGCTGCTATGGCGGCTATTACGGCATCGATTCGGTGGGGGAGCCAATCCTAGACGCGCTGGGCGCGGCATTGGGCTCGGATGTTCCCTTCACCTTGCTGGGAGGCACCGCGCTCGGCACGGGGCGCGGCGAGCAGCTGACCCCGATGATGACGCGCGGTACCTACGATTGGGCGCTCATCGCCTCGGACCGTGGGCTTTCTACCCCGCAGGTCTTTCATAAGCTCGATGAGATGCGGGAAAAGGGCCGCGGCGGTGAGCCACACATGGACACCGCAGCGGTATCGCAGGCGCTCATCTCGGGCGATCCGCACCGAGTGGCGCAGCACTTGCATAACGATTTGCAGCCGGCAGCGCTGTCGTTGCGCCCAGACCTGCGCAAGACCCTGGAGGCCGGTGTGGCCGCCGGAGCCCTAGCAGGGATTGTCTCCGGCAGTGGTCCGACGTGTGCCTTCCTTTGCGCTGGGGCAGAAGAAGCTCAGGAAGTAGTGTCCCAAGTGACGGTGGAGATTCCCGGAACCAAGGGAGTGGCTACCCAGGGGCCAGCTAGCGGCGCCGTGGTGCTGTAGCTAGAGCACCGTCATTTCGGTGGGCTCGATGTCGAGGTCGAAGCGGTTGACTTCCTTTTCCTGCAGGAGGTCAATGACTACGAGCTGCTTCTTCTGGGCGTCAGTGATAAAGGCATAGCCATCGGCAGCCTGAAGGATAGGTCCTGGTTGCTGCCATTCCTTGTTTTCCTTCCACCGGGAGATGGCATCAATCTGCTTGGTGATTTCACCGGAATCTGGGTCGATGACGTTGAGTTTGCCGTCGGTGGTCAGCACAAGTGCCTCGCCCAGCGGGCCGCGGGCTAGGGAGCGGAACCAGTAGGAGGCATCGAGGTCTACCTTCTTGGCTGAAAAGTCTTTGGTATTTACCAAGGCTACGGAGGTAGGCCGTTCGAGCTCTGCATCCTTGTCGGTCTTATTATCGGCCAGGATGACATCGGATTCTTCCGAACCGGCGGCATTGCCAGAGCGCTGGTAGCCTCCTGCACCGGCATAAGCAGAGGCGTCTACCTTGTGGAACTCCTTGCCATCAAAGACCACCGGGCCGTCCTCGCAGCCAAAGAAAATATTGCCGTTTCCAGCGGCAGCCTCGCCGTGGACGCCAGGGCATTTGGTGGTCTCAGTAAGAACTTTGCCCTCCTTATCCAGATGCTGGATGGTGTGGCGCTCGTCCTCGGTGCCCTTAGTGATGACCACCGAGCCATCCTTCAGCGGTACGGCCACGCCGTGGTGTGCGGCCCCGGTGTCAACGGTATTGACTGGCTGGGCGTCCTTTTTGCCAATGTCTTCGGTCTTATAAATCTTTGCCACGCCATCGCCATCGGAAAATAGCGCGGTAAAGCCATCGTGGTGGACCACGTGGCCGGCATGCGGTGCCTTAATGGGGGCGTCGCCAAGCGCGGGCTCAGCGGTGTAGTAGTGGTTGTGATCGCCATGGCCCTTGGTGATGCGCCCAGTGTCGTAGGTGAGGAAGCTATCGCCCTTAGTCACCATGACGTGGCGATTATCGCCGGCATCGCTGAGACGAAGGAAGGCATTCATCTTGTCCTCGCCGATTACTTTGCCCGTTTGGGCGTCATAGGCGGTCAGACCATCCGCATGGGAGATAACGATGCGGGTGGGCAGCTGGGCTACCTCGGTTTCTCCCTCTTCGGCTTCAAAGCCTTCGTGTGAGTGTCCGGCGTGGTCATCGCCGTGCTCATGGTCATGGTCGTGTTCATGGGCATGCTCGGCCTCACTATGTGCGTGGTTGTGGGAGTGCAGTGAGTCCTTTTCTTCCTCGGTGGGGGCAGAGCAGGAAGCGATGGCTATCGCCGCAGTGGAAAGAAGGGCGCAGAGAGAAAGTGTGTAGCGTTCCATACATTGGCAGAGTATTGGTCTTGAAAATCAATGGCAATAGTTTGCAGAAATGCGGGGGTACAGGCAGGGAGGTATTAAGATGGACACTCGTTATGGCAAACCTGATTAACCTCGAGCAAGTCAGCAAAACTTATGGATTAAAAACCCTTTTAGACGGGGTGTCCCTAGGTGTGCAAAGCGGCGATCGCATCGGCATCGTCGGCGTTAATGGCGGTGGCAAAACCACCCTGCTGGAGGTACTTACCGGCATCGAACCACCCGATGCCGGCCGCGTATCCCATACCTCTGATCTACGCATGGCCGTGGTCACCCAGCGCTTCGATCTACCCGATGAACTGACCATCGCCCAAGTCATTATCGAGCCCCTCGAACTGGAAACCTATGAGTGGGCATCCAATGCCAAGGTGCGCGATGTCTTGGGAGGCCTGGGCATTGTGGATTTGGGATTGGATACCCCAGTTGGCTCACTCTCCGGTGGCGAGCGCCGCCGCGTGAACCTAGCCGCCGCGCTGGTACAGGACTTGGATCTCGTGGTGCTCGATGAGCCCACCAACCACCTTGACGTGGAGGGAGTGCAGTGGCTCGCAGATCACCTCCTCAAGCGCAACGTGGCCGTAGTCGTGGTCACCCACGATCGCTGGTTCCTCGACACCGTAGCCACGTGGACCTGGGAAGTCCACGATGGCGTGGTTGATACCTACGAGGGCGGCTACAACGATTGGACCTTCGCCCGCGCCGAGCGCGCCCGCCAGGCCGATGCCATGGAACAGCGACGCAAGAACCTCGCCCGCAAAGAGCTGGCATGGTTGCGTCGTGGCGCGCCTGCCCGCACGTCCAAGCCGCGCTACCGGATTGAAGCTGCCGAGGCGCTCATCGCAGACGTGCCGGAGCCGCGCAATAAGGTCGAGCTCATGGCCTTTTCTAAGCAGCGCCAAGGCCGCGTGGTCATCGAGCTTGAGGATGCCACCGTCAAGGCCCCAGACGGCCGCACCTTGGTCGATCACCTCACCTGGCGCCTAGCTCCCGGCGAGCGCATTGGTTTGGTGGGTGTTAATGGCTCCGGCAAGACCACGCTGCTGCGCACCCTGGCCGGCGAATACGAGCTGGCGGCCGGCAAGCGCATCGAGGGCCAAACCGTGCGCCTTGGCTGGTTGCGCCAAGAGCTCGATGACTTGGATCCGCAGCGTCGGCTTATCGACGCCGTCGAGGACGTTGCCACCTATGTCCAGCTCGGCAAAAAGGAACTTTCTGCCTCCCAACTTGCTGAGCGCCTAGGGTTTTCCGCCAAGCGCCAGCGCACCCCGGTGGGGGATCTCTCCGGCGGCGAGCGCCGCCGCTTGCAGCTCACCCGCGTACTGATGGCCGAGCCCAATGTGCTGTTGCTCGATGAGCCCACCAACGACCTCGACATCGATACCCTACAGGAACTGGAGTCTCTCCTTGACTCTTGGCCGGGCACGATGGTGGTTATCTCGCACGATCGCTACCTCATTGAGCGCATCGCGGACAATACCTATGCGCTCTTTGGCGATGGCAAACTCACCAACCTTCCCGGCGGCATCGATGAGTACCTGCGCAAGCGCGCCGCACTTGAGGCGCAACACAACTCCGGCGTGCTCAACTTGGGCGAAAAGAAGCCAGACAGCTCTGCTCCTAAGCCGGAAAAGAAGCTCTCTTCCCAGCAAGAGCGCGAAATCACCAAGAAAATGAACGCGCTGGAGCGCAAGATGCACAAGCTCGAGAAGGCGGCCGCGCAGATTAATGAGAAGATGGCGACTGCCGCGGAAAAGGTCGACACTCAAGCCTTGACCGAGCTAGACGGAGAACTAAAGGACAACCGTAGCGCCTACGAGGAACTGGAGATGGAATGGCTAGAGTTGGGGGAGAAGCTCGAAGGGTAGAAGCCCGCATCGCCGATATCGTCGGCCACCTTGACCTGTGGGGCATTATCGGCGCTGCGGCGCTTTTTACCCTAGGCCTTACCCCATCCCTCCTGCCGCGTGACTGGCTCTACCAAGGGCTGGTCTCCGGCATTGCCGCAGGACTTGGTTATACGCTGGGTATTGCCCTCAAACACGTGTGGTACCGCCTCGTAGTGCGTTATGCGGCACCACGGTATTCCTGGCTGGATGCCACCACCTGGCCGCCCCGGCGCTACCGCCTTGCTTCTCGCATCGCCACCGGAGTTTTTGTGCTGTGGATGGTGGGCTTTGCGGTCTTCGCCGTGCGCTGGCAGCGTCAACTTGCAGATGCCCTAGCCGCCCCAGCGCCGACCATTGCCAGCTATCTTCTTGTGGTTCCGCTCGCTCTTGCAGTATTCACTGCTTTCCTTTTCATTCTGCGCGTGCTGCGCTTTTGCGTGCGTTGGCTCTCCAGCCACTTTCCCCACCGCTTCCGCGCCGCCTATCGCGTCGTGGGCGCGGTGCTCATCGTAGCCCTCGTGGGCACCTACACCGTGGAAAACCTCATCCCCGGCGCCATCGTTGGCGTGGGCGAGAGGATCTTTACCGCTCAAAACGCCGACCCCGATCCCGCCATGAAGCGGCCCATGTCCGCAGAGCGCAGTGGTTCCCCGCAGTCCCGTGTGGACTGGAACGGCGTGGGCCTGCAGGGCTCGCGTTTCCTTTCTTCCGGTGCGCACCGCGCGGACTTGGAGAAGGTAAGCGGAAAGCCTGCCAAAGAACCCATCCGTGCTTATGCCGGATTGGGCAATCGTGACTCGAATGAGGAGCGAGCGCAGCTGCTTATCGACGAACTCGAGCGCACCCACGCCCAAGACCGCAAAGCCCTGCTTCTCATTATGACCACCGGTACGGGCTGGGTGTCTTCCTATTCTGCTCAAGCCTTCGAACTACTCTACGGTGGCGATACCGCCATTGCGGCTGCCCAATACTCCGCTATGCCTTCCGCCCTGCACTTCCTATCGGGCGGCGGCCAGGTAGAGCGCGCCGGGGAAGAGTTCATCAACCCCATCGTGGACTGGTGGAACGGGCTGCCGGAGGACAAGCGACCGAAGCTCTACCTTTATGGTGAATCCCTGGGCACCACCGGTATTGAAGCGGCTTTTTCTGGGGTGCGCGACATCGCCAACTCCGTTGACGGCATTCTGCTGACCGGCCCGCCGCACTTTAATCGCCTGCGCACGCAATTTGTGGAAAGGCGTGATCCCGGATCCTCCGAAATTTCCCCCGAATACGCCGGGGGCCTCGTGGTGCGTTTTGCTAACGATGACGCGCAGGTACGCCAGTGGGGACCGGTGCCGGAAGAAGAGTGGGGACGCACCCGCATGCTCTATATCCAACACCCCTCGGACCCAGTGGCCTGGTGGTCTCCACAGATGGCCTTCAAGGAGCCGGATTGGATGCGCGAGCGAACACCGTATTCTGCCGAGCGCGTGATGCGATGGATGCCCATCATCTCCTCTCTCCAAGTGGCGGCCGATTTGCCCGGTGCAAAAGATGTTTCCGATGGGCACGGTCACAACTATGGAGCATCGGTGCTTGATGGCTTTGCCGCCATCGCTGGTCCGGACGTGGCAGGAGCCATCGACCCCGATGAGTTACAGCGCGAATTCGCCGCGCTCGACGTCGGCGTTTACTAGGTGTTTAGCCAAACAGGGCCGCGATGGCCAACATCGCCGGCAGCGAGAGGAAGGTAGTGAGAAAAACCGTATCCCGGGCTACGGTTTCTCCTACCTCATAGGTGGCGGCATAGTTATAAACGTTCTGCGCCGTGGGCAAGGCAGCCAGAATTAACGCAGCATACAACTCCGCGCCGTCAAGACCTAGTGCTGCACCAACGGCCAGCGCGATAGCGGGCATTCCCACCAACTTCAATACCGTCGCGGTAATGGTTGGCAGGCGGTCTTCTTCCAGCAGCGCGTCGCCCTTTAAAGAGGCACCAAAGCTCATGAGAATCATGGGGATAGAGGCGCCGCCCAGAATCTCCAGTGGCTTCATTACTACTTCCGGTACCTGCCACTTTGCCGCGGAGACGATGAATCCCGCCACCGCTGCCAACACTACGGGCGCGGTAACTCCTGAGACTACGGAGCGCCATATAGATCGCAGGCTTGTACCCTGCGCATTGAGCCCCGCGATGATAAACGGAGAAAGCACCGCCATTTGCAGAACTAAGGCCGGGATAGCGTACGTGGCATCACCAATGACATAGGTAGCGATGGGCAGACCGATATTAACTGAGTTGTAATAGCTTGCCGCTGCGGCACCGGCCATGGTTTCAGCACCGCTGCGGGAAAAGAATAGCTGGCTACACAGCCAATACAACGCCATGGTGGCGATGGATGCAGCAGCTATAACAGCCACCACTGGGGACACGAAGGCAGAGGTATCCGATTTAGCCACGCTGGAGAAAATGAGTGCCGGCGTGGCCGCCCAAAAGGCCGTTCGATTGAATTGCAATCGTGCCTCGCCTTTGCCAATAACACCCCTGTGCGCCAGCACAAATCCCACACCGATGACTACGAAAATGATTGCAAAACCGGTCAATACGTCCAGCAACAGTCAACAACCTTTCGCAGTACTCAAGAAAAATTCGCTGTGGGCAATTGTCCCATTATCTCTGTCGGCCATAAGACACGGGGGACCATAACAAAGTTGTATCCAAATGCCTGAGCACCACGGAAACGCCTTCCACACTGCTTGTGCTTTATGGCACGGTGGAGGGCATGAAGCTTTCTCACCGCGCAATCGTAGCCACCGTATCCACCGCTCTTGTCGTCACCGGTACTTCCACCGTGGCCTCTGCTCAGCCGGCCTTGCCGCCACAGATCCAGCAGGCTTCTTCGCAGGCTCAGCAGCTTTCTTCTGATCCTTTCGCCGCTTTAGAAGATTTCCGCCTCACCCTGCCGCCGCAGGCCTATGAGCTGGCTGAGAAGTACAATATCCCGCTGCCAGAATTCCTCGCCAAGCCGGTGGGCCAGGCGCCCAAGGTTGCCGGCCAGTTAGGCGCCGCCACTACCGCCCACCTTGAAAAGGCCGGGCACCATAAAGATGCGCGTGCAGCGGCTATCGCCCAGGAATGGGCCAATCAAGGTGCTGCCGGCAAGCTTGAGTACAAGGGCGGCATTGCTCACGGTTTGAATCACAAGGACGAGGGCCAGGGCACAGTTCGTCGCCTTAGCGAACAGCAGGCGCAAGATCGCCTGAACTGGTTCAACCGTGACGTCCCAGTCAATGCTGGTCCCCAGCACGGCTTTGGCGTAGCAACTGCTTATGACGGTACCTATATCTATGTTGCGGAGTTCTTCCTCAACTAAGTCTGCCTTTCCCAACCCCGATTTCACCGTACCCATGGGGTTTATCTGCAACGATGACGAAGCCGCACGGCGCCGGTAGAATCGGGGCATGATTTTGATCAACGTACAGTTCCACGTCAAGCCCGAATACGCAGAGACTTTCCTCGATGAAATCAACTGGTACACCGAGGCCTGCAATGCAGAGCCGGGCTGCATCGACTTCAAGTGGTTCCGCGATCCAGAAGATCGTCAGCGTTTCTTGCTTCTGGAGTCCTACGCCGACGGCAAGGATGTCGAGCACGTCCAGAGCGAGCATTTCCAGCGCTCGACCGAGGAGTTCCCGAAGTACCTCGTGGAAACCCCAGACATCATTAACGTCCATATTGACGGCCGCACCGGCTGGGACAAGATGGGCGAATTCTCCGTCGACTAATCCCATAGACAAAAGGCTCGTCCTCTACCACGCGGTAGAGGACGAGCCTTTTTCATGCCTTAGTTGCCATTAACGCACCACCCTTCGCGCTCACGGTGGTCGTTGTTATCAGTGGCGCACGAGCCCTCCGTGAGCGCGAAGGGCGGGGGAGGGGCTAGGCGCTTGCCGACGCCGTTATCTCCCCATATTGCCTTGCCTTACTGCGGCACGCACTGCGAGGACACGGTCTTGTCGTAGTTTGAATACCGCTCTAGAGCTTCGTAGAAAGCATCCGAGTACTCGCCGGTGCGTTCTGGCATCGGGTGAACACCATCGGAATAGAGGATTGCGGGGTCGCTCTGTGCGTGTCCGCACCAGTCAGCGACGTATACGTTGTCGTATTCCCTGGCTGCGTCGAGGACATCCTGCTGGGACTGGGACATCCATTCACGGTCACCATAGGGTACAGCCATGACAACGGTGCGGTCTTTGCCGATGATATCGAGAGCTTCCTTGATCTGATCCGGGAAAGCAGGGCCATTGGTACCGAACCCGAGGAAGACGGTATCGCGCAGCTTTCCGGAATCCTTGAGTTGCTGCAGAATCTGAATGCCTGCAGTGTAGTGGCGGGATACGTCTGCGTCGACGTAAATCTGCGGGAAGCGTTGTTTGAGGGCGCCGCTAGAAGCCAGCATCACTGAGTCACCGATGGCGGTAATGTCCTTGCCCTGCGGCATGGGGCGGGTCTTCGTATTCTTTGAGTCATCCTTGTCGGCGTCGCCCGCGACAGGCGGCTGCGGGGCAGCATCATTAGGTTGAGCCGGAGCATTGTTGCTGCTCTGGTTCTGCTGCTGGAGCTGTTCCAATTGCTGTTCCAACTCAGTCTTATCGCTGGAGTTAATAACGCCGTAGACTACGCCTGCTACAGAGGCAATGACGAGGAATGGGACTACCGGCCACATGGTCTTGCCAAAGCCATCGCGCAATTCGCTAAATCCTGGGCGGGATGACCAGTAGGTCTTCCACGTCTTCTTATATCCGCCGCGGCGGAAAGGATTCTCGATGAACTGATAGGAAATCTCGGATAGAAGCAGCGAAATTGGTACGGCTACAAGACCCAGGATCCAGGATTTATCGGAATTCTGGTTGCCCTCGAAAAGCGCCTTGAGCATCATGATGACCGGCCAGTGCCAGAGATACAGCGAAAAGGAACGCTGGCCAAACCAGCGCATGACCTTGGTCCTAAATAGGGGGGTCATAGGACCGTATTCGCGGACCACGCCCCACACCATAAGGACACCGAGCACGCTGGTGAGGAAGAGCCCACCGCGGTAGGTGAACTCCGCGTCATCCGGCATGAGGAATAGCTGCGCACCGTAGCCGATGAGAGCCAAAGTGCCGATGACCCCAGCGATGCGGGACTCAGCCTTACCCGCCGCGGCCCAAGAATCGGCCTGTGGATTCGATTGGGTAGAAGTCATCAGGAGAGACAGCACGGCGCCAGTGAGCAGGCCAAAAGCGTGGGTGTCTGTGCCGTAATAGACACGCGTCGGGTCCTCACCGGGCACGAAGATTAGCGCCATGGCCACGGCGGATCCGAGGGCTAAAAGCGTGGACACGAGGATAGGAAGTCGGCGCGGCTTATGGCGAGAAATGAGGAAAATACCCGTGATAAGGAGCGGCCAAATTACATAGAACTGCTCTTCCACGGCCAGCGACCAATAGTGGGCAAAGACCTGAATCTCATTGTCCGCGAAGTAGGACTGGGAGGTCGCAATCTGTGTCCAGTTATTGACAAAGAACAAAGTGCCCAAGAACTGTTGGCGCAAGCCCACCGCTAAGTCCCCGCCGATCCATGCCACCAGTGCGGTGCACATGACGAGAACTGATACTGCGGCTGGGAGGATACGCCGGAATCGTCGCACCCAGAAGTCCTTCAAGCTAATCCTGCCGGAGGTACGGAATTCACGCACCAGCAACGAGGTGATGAGGAATCCGGAAAGGACGAAAAAGAGGTCAACGCCCAAGTAACCTCCGGGAAGGAGGGCAGGGAAGAAGTGATACAGCACCACGGCAATGACCGCGAGGCCGCGCAGTCCGTCAAGCCCCTTGACCTGGCGGAGGCGGGCATGGCGCTT
>ERZ500979.80-NODE-80-length-37862-cov-4.566562_pt1 | contig 37862 bp, 27 predicted proteins | sample MGYA00248864_ERZ500979 | MGnify/ENA primary metagenome ERZ500979 (study PRJEB25958, sample SAMN03398550) | human skin metagenome | study: EMG produced TPA metagenomics assembly of the Human Skin Microbiome Metagenome (human skin metagenome) data set.
CGAAAACACGCCCAGCTGCCCCCGCGTACGCGTCATGAGCCCCAGGTTCTGGTCCAGTCGGCCACTCGCCTCCTCGACCAGCACGCGGTCACGTTCCAGGGACTCGGAAAACGCCGCCGTATTCGCCTTGAGCACGCCCGCCATGCGCAGGAGCTCAGAGGCCAGGGCATCCTGCAAGGAGCGATCAGACTGCAGTCGCGGAGGCCCTGGCTTTGCCTCCGTCGCCTCCGGCGCCGGGCGCCGCTGTCGTAGGGCAGGCGCCTCGATCGCAGGCGCTTCTGCTACGGGCGTTTCCACGGCCGGCGGCGTTGCCTCTTCCTTCACAGGCTCAGGCTCCGTCGGAGCTGCTGCGTGTACAGCGAGTCCATCATATAGGTACTCGTTCCAATATTCTTCCAGGGGAACGGGGTGGGCAGGCCGCCGCACGACGACGCTCAGCAGACTATCTGCTGCCTCGCGCACACGCTGGATGCGTGGGAGAGCCTCAGACGTAGTCGGCACACTACTGGCCATGCGTTCCGCATTCGCGGCTGCCGCACGAATCGCTTGCACACGCTCGGCATCTGCCGCTGCGCCTAGCGCACGCGCGCTCGCCATGTGCGCCTGCTCATCACGCACCATGCGCTCTAGCGCATCGAGATACCTCGACAGATTGTGCGGGGCATGCTCTGCACGCACGAGCGGCTCCTCTCGCGCCCGGTAAAAGGGATCCACCGCTGCCAGTGCCATGACCACCGCCAACCGAGTCACGAGCGGAGGGAGGGGGCCTGGGAGTTGATGACATAAGCGCAGGTCGAGCCGCGCTCTTTTCCTCTTCTTGCATGCCTCTGGGCCGCCTGCCTCTTTGTGTGTTACGTGGAGCCAGAAGGTTTGTTGTCCATCCCCATCGGAGCATGTCCAAGTCAAGTGAGGCTGTGGCTGCGTGTCGTCGACAGATTGAAGCACAGCTCGACAAGGTTCGCACGCTCAATGCCAGCGAGGCACCGATCGATGCCGTCTCGAGCGAAGTGGCGGCGCTACAGGCACTGAGTGCGCAGCTGGGCGAACTGAGCCTGTCTAAGAAGGGTGGCCAAAAGGGCAAGATCACGCTCAAGACGCCGAAGGGCACACGCGACTGGGAGCCGCTCTCGATGTCGCTCCGCAAGCATGTGTTTTCGACGATCGAGCGCGTGTTTTCGACTCACGGCGCCGTGACGATCGACACGCCCGTGTTTGAGCTCAAGGAAATTCTCGCTGGCAAGTACGGCGAGGACAGCAAGCTCATCTATGACTTGCAGGATCAGGGCGGCGAGCTGTGCAGCCTGCGCTACGACCTGACAGTGCCGTTCGCCCGCTTTGTGGCCATGAACCCCACCGAGTACGGCAACATTAAGCGCTACCACATCGCCAAGGTGTACCGCCGCGACCAGCCGGCGATGACGAAGGGCCGCTTCCGCGAGTTCTACCAGTGTGATTTCGATATCGCAGGCACGTACGACGCCATGGTGCCGGATGCCGAGTGTTTGTGCGTGCTGGTCGAGACTCTCGATGCATTGGACATTGGTGCGTTTACGATCAAGCTGAACCACCGCAAGCTGCTCGATGCCATCTTTGCCGTGTGTGGCGTGCCAGACGACAAGATCCGCACGATCTCGAGCGCCGTCGACAAGCTCGACAAGAGCCCGTGGGACGAGGTCAAGCACGAGATGGTCGCCGAAAAAGGCCTGCCGGCCGACGTAGCCGACCGCATCGGCACCTACGTCCTGCAGCGTGGTAGCCGCGAGCTCATCGCCAAGCTGCGCGAGGACGCCGCGCTCATGCAGAACAACAAGGCCGTCGAAGGCCTCGCGGACATGGAGCTCCTGTTCCAGTACCTCGACGTCTACGGCGTCGTAGATCGCGTGTCATTTGACCTGAGTCTTGCGCGCGGCCTCGACTACTACACGGGCGTGATTTACGAGGCGATCACGGCGCTGAGTGCACCGCCCACGAAGGAAGGCGCGCCGGCGCAGCGCAAGACCAAGGACAATGGCGAGCTCGACGAAAGCACGGTGGGTGTCGGCTCCATCGCCGCAGGCGGTCGCTACGACCACCTCGTCGGCATGTTTTGCGGCGCCAAGCGACCCGACGCCGTGCCGTGCGTGGGTGTGTCCATCGGTGTCGAGCGTGTGTTTTCGATCCTCCTGCAGCGCCTCCAGGAGGCACAGGCGCGTGGCGAGCGCACATCGGTGCGCCAGAAAGAGGTGGACGTGTACGTGATGAGCATGGGTGATGGCCTGCTGCTTGAGCGCATGCAGGTGTGCAAAATGCTATGGGATGCAGGCATCAAGGCCGAGTTCCTGTACAAAAAGAAGCCCAAGCTGCAGCAGCAGTTCGCCGTCGTGGACAAGGAGCAGATCCCGCTGGCCGTGCTGCTCGCACCGGGCGAGTGGGCCAACGGGACCGTGCGCGTCAAGCAGCAGCTCGGCAAGGACGAGGCCGGCGACGACAAGGGCACCGAAGTGCCCCTCACTGAGCTCGCGGCGTTCGTGCAGACCAAGCTCTCGCCATCTAGTTGAGGAAGCCCTTGATAGCGCCGCCCACATTCGCCACGTCAATGAGAAAACTGTCATGGCCATGTGGCGCATCAATTTCATAGTACATCACGGACGTGTTGCCATTCATCCGGATGCACTCGGCCAGCTCGCGCTGCTGTTCCACGGGAAAGAGGATATCACTCTGCACACCGAGAATCAGGATCGGCACGTCGTGCAGGCGGCGCAGACCCCGCGCCAACGAAGGCACGTACGCATGGGCGCCGGGATGCGAAATAGTCGTGATGTGCGGGCGGCGCTTCGGGCTCGCAGGTGCGTGATCGATGCGCTCGACGGGCAAATTGCCATCGTCGCCGTGCGCCTCCATACGCGCCGCGCCAAGCTCGGCCAGCGCGTCGTCCGTCATGTCAAACAGGTCCATGGCCTTCGAGATGTAGATAAGGGAGTTGGCGTCGTACTTGAGGCAGAACTGCTCGCCCTGGTGGTCGAGGTACGTTTCCACCAAAAAGTCAGGGCACAGCGCTGGCGCCCGCTGCGTCGCCGCTTCGGCCTCGGCAGTGAGCTGCGTGTGCCGCCGGCGACCGAAGCGCTGCTCCCACTCGGGGCCCGAGCGGTACGTGATCGTCGCAATCTGCCGCGCGAGCTTCATGCCTTTGTGCGGCTGCACCTGGTTCGGACCGTAGTAAAAGCCACGATTCCAGTTCTCGTCGGCCATCAACACACTCCGCTGTGCGTACCGCAGCGCAATGCCAGACGGCGCACTGCGTGCACATCCACTTATGCTAATGACGCGGCCAACGCGCTCGCGGAAGAGATGGGCGGCCGCAATGCTCAGCATGCCGCCCAAACTCGAGCCGACGCTCGCATACAGCGTGTCGATGCCGAGGTGGTCCAACAGCCGAAACTGGGCGCGTACCATGTCAAAAATACTCAGCACGGGAAAGCGTGTCGCATACGGCGCGCCATCCGCATCGAGAGGGTGCGCGCTCGACGGTCCCGTACTGCCATAGCACGAGCCCAGCACGTTTGTGCACACGACGAAGAACTTGTTGGTGTCGAGTGCCTTGCCTGGCCCAATAAAGTCTTCCCACCACCCCTTGCTCGTGTTCCTCGGCGTGCTCGCTGCATGCGAGCTGGCAGACAGGCCCGTATGCAGCAGGATGGCATTATCACGCGCAGCATTCAGCGTGCCCCACGTCTCGTAGGCAATTTGGTACGACGGTAGCACGCTGCCATAGTCGAGAGCAAAGGGCTCATCACAAAGAAAGATATCATAGCCCGACACAATGTCGGTATACGACGGCTCGGGTCCTAGCATCTCGTCCTTTTGGCTCGCGGGCGAACCTGTACGCGGACTCCCGCCCATGACGCGGCTCTGCCGCGTCTCGTGCTGGTCAATGCATGGCAGCGGCATGGGCTCGATGGATGCTTTGGCGGCTCGCGACCCACTCGCATACGTCCGAAGCGACAACATCGAGACTGCATCGCGCCTCGCCCATGCGCGCAGCAACGCCGCACCACGCATGCGCCACAGCTCCGCCATGAATCGCGCTGTCGAAAGAAGCCCACGAGTCCATCCACGCCTGGCAGCCGCCGTGGGCGCTGGGCCCCTGGGCATCACGTCATGTGGCAGGGAATCACGTCATACGCCACGTGATACATGGCGTACAGACAGCGCGCGTAGTCTGCTGGCCACGCCAGGGGCCATCATGGTGCAGTACGTAGGGCCTACTCACACGCAGCGCCGATGCAGCAAGTGTCCCTGCACATATTGCCTCGAAGGCAGCCTTTTATGAGCATGTACAGCTACAGGTAGACGGTCTGCTCGATGGCCAGACCAACTGGGTCACGAATCTCGCGAACGTCAGCTCCATCTTGTACAGCTCGATGAACCGCTTCGAGGCATGGTGCGAAAAGCGCGTGAACTGGGCAGGCTTTTACCTCCTTGCCCCGCTGTTCCCAGGCACCCGTCATCTTGCCTCTCTGACGCGCCCGATGCTTTGGCTGGGTCCATTTTGCGGATTACCGGCGTGTCAGGCCATACCCTCTGAGCCGGGGCGTGGCGTTTGCGCAGACGGCAGCGCCCAGTGGCCACCTGCTCCCCTGTGTGTGCCCCACACTGACGCATACCGTACGTCGTGATCATGTCTAACATGTGCAGCTGGTCATATTGCCTGCGACGCACTCTCACAATCAGAAATTGTGGTGCCGATAGTCGTTTCGCGCTCTCAACTCTCGCAAACGCATCAGGCAGCGCTGCGTGGCGAAGGTCCCGAGCACCTCGTGCGCGCATGGGCCGGTCGCGGTACCGACGATCACGTCATTGTCGGGGTGCTGGATATTGACTGCGAGTCGCAAAATGGCTTTGATGCCGTGGACGCTGACGCACTGCAGCGCCTCGTGCAGCGTGTTGTTCAAGCGTGCGACTGGTGCATGGAGTGAGGCTGAGGAGCACAGGCGCTGTATCCGTCGAATGGGCGAAGGTACCGATAGGGTGCGCACGGGCCATATAATAGGCTCCACCCATGTCGGGTCGGGTGGTCGGTCGTTCGTGCCCCTATCGCGTGCTGTGTCCTGCGACCGCGTCCTTCGACCAAAAGACCCCCTGCCGCAGCGGTCCTGGTGCTAGCACGCAACACGATGCATAGGAAGAAATAACCAACCAATCACGAAGCGTTTCATACGTCCCTCCACAGGCCTTCTGAACTCTGACAAAAAAAATGCAGTTTTATAGCACATGCTGTTTGTCAGGCCAGCCGGCCAGATTCACGGTCGCGATGCAAAGGCTTAGTGGCAAAAGGCTGGAAGGCTCAAAAAACTTTGTTGGACGCTCTGCAAAAACGAGGGACGAGCTTTTTTTTACACATACGAAAATTCTTGCGCCCACGCTTCGTGTTGCCACCAGCTATTTCCTCCGTGGTATTCTCCAGCGCTGTTCTCCGTTGTTAGGAAGAGCAGGCATTGCGTGCTAACCACTGTTTTCACTCTCACAACATACATTGAAAACTTTGTTTCACAAACACCGCTAGGCACAAGGCGAGTGTTTGATTTATTCTCTGGCGTCACTCTCCATGAGTTCCATGTCAGCCAGCTCCGCGCGGGCAGATAATGGCAATTCTACCGCTACCTGCACGTATCCTTCTTCCGTTTCTTATATGGCCATGCCGTCTCACCACCATCCCGTGGGAGTACCCCATGGGTCGGACACCGGCCGACTCGTTCTGCATGGCCACCGTGCCGGCTCCGAAGCGAGAAACATGCCGTTTTCGAATCGCTCGCGAATGTCTGCTCCGTCGCATGATGGCTTCTCAACATCGTTTGGCGCTGCAGGCGAGGCACTCTCGATGGGCGACCGGCACCGAATGGTGCCCGGCCCCCAGCACCCTCTAGAGGGAGCGTCTGATCTGGATATGAAGCCCAACATGAGCTATACCATGCCTGCCAGCTCGACGGGATCGATGGAGGCAGCTGCAAAACAGTACGGCCTGGCGGGCCACCGCCGTGCCGACCACTCACGACATGGGTTGGAAGAATCCCCACCGCCTCCGCTCACGCACCCCTCGTCGTCATCACCCTCTTCGTCCGTGAACGATGATCCCGAAGCGAAGGAGATGCCTCACCAGATGCTGCACAAATGCGAGAGCTGCTCCAAAGTGTACCGCCACCCCAGCTGCTTGATCAAGCATCGTTGGGAACATACCATGTACTGGAAAGAGGCGTCCAAGTTTCTCATGAGCAAGCATCAGCAGGTGCAGCTGCTTGAAGCCGCTGCTATTCTCGTCGGCATGGACTCGAATGCGCGCTCGCTGCCGGAAGAAAAGGCTTTGTGGCCTGCCGCCGTCAGCCCGCCGTCTTCAGGCTTGCTTGGCTGCGAGTATGTCAACTTTGACACGCTTATGGCCACCAAGGCACGCAACGCGGCGATGTATCATGACTCTTCTCGCATGCAGTATGGCACCTCGGCGCCGTCCGCCTCGTCGATGCCCAGTGTCCACATGCATGCGTCGCCGAGCAAGCACCGGGCGCACCATGCGTTGGATGAGACGGTGGAGGAAGGAGACGATTCCGGCGAACTCGACTTGAGTGCGCGAGAAGACACGTATGGACTGCACTCGGGTGGTGATGTCATGGCTGACATGGACATGGATGCCGATGAATGATCTGGGAGACGTGAAGTGCTTGTCTTGATAGTTTCTTGGAGTCTCTCCTATGGTGGGTGGATCCACACCTGCCATAGGTGTGTTTCTGTACAAAAGCAATAGGACACTGACCTCGTGTGTGGTCGCATGCGCTCTGTGCGTCGGTGATGACGGCGCCCCTGCCGCTGGTGGTGCCGTGCGACGCCCGTCGGTCGCTTCCCCGCACGTTTCTTTCGGCCGATGTCATCCCGCGCGCGTCCCACGACGCCGGCGGCGCGGACTTGGGCCGGGCGCCCTTCGTTTACGCCATAGCCCGGATGGTGGCCAAGTCGCACGACGATGGTGAGCCCTTGGAGGAGGGCTACTACGGCAACCTGACGCCTGAGCAAGAAAAAGCGCTCAAGGACGTATGGGCGATGCTTCTTGACATTTGGAGCCGGAATGTCGAGCGTTCTGACGAGCTCGCGCGACTTGGCGGCCCGCAGAAGGCTCACACGGGCCAGGAGCTGGGCGATGTCTCGCACAAGAAGTCTGGCGCCGGGAAGCAGAAAGAGGCAGCGCACGAGCATGACTGTCGCTTCATTACGACGGCCGTCGAGAAATACGGCGGCAGGTACCTGGCCTACATGTTTTGGCGCACGGTGATGATGGATCCGCCGGACCACTTTGTCCTTCGATTCTTGCGTGCGCGCAACTTCCACACGAGCGAGGCAGTGGACATGCTCATAGGAGCATTGATGTTCCGCCTCGACATCAACCTGGAGGACATTCTGCTGCAGGGCGAGTACGGCTTCAGGAACGAGCGCGGATTCCTGGACCAGTACCGCCGGGGCATCTCGTACATTCAGGGAAGCACAGAGAAGAATGAGCTGCCCATCTACTTTATCCATGTTGGGCGCCACTATACCCATGAGCAGAACATGGACGCACTGCAAAAGTTTATTGTGCTCTCCATGGAAAACTCGCGCTTGCTGTGCTCGCCGCCCGTGGAAAAGATCATCATCCTGTTTGATCTACGCGGATTTGGGCTCAAGAATGCGGACTGGCAGGCGATGTCGTTCATTCTCAAGTGCATGGAGGCCTATTATCCCGAGTCGATTCGTCGCATCTACATTCACTCGGCGCCATGGATCTTCAAGGGGATCTGGTCCGCGATTCAGCCCCTGCTGAACGAGGACGTGCATGCCAAGATCAAGTTCAGCTCGTCGGCGAAGGACCTGACCGACTTCATTCCCATGTCGCGGATCCCCGTCGACATGGGCGGCACCATGGACTGGACGTGGCAGTATGCGGAGCCAGAAGAGGGCGAGAATGACATTCACAAAGACACGCAGACGCGTGATGCCGTGCAGAAGGAGTGGGACGAACTGCAGCAGCAGTTCCTCGACGCGACGCAGCAGTGGATCCGTGGCGACGCCGATGCCGACGCGCGTCACGTCCTGGTGAAGCAGCTCCGCCTCAAGTACTACCAAATTGCGCCGTACGTCCGCGCCAGGAATGTGTACCAGCGCAAAGGCATCGTGCGGGACGATTTCCTCGTGCACTGGGACTATCCGCAGAAGGACAGCTCTCTGCTGACGCAGGACGTGAATGAGGCCGATTGTGCGACGCAGCTCGTGTCGTGGCTGCGTGAGCAGGGACACGACACGCTCGAGTCGTCCGTCGGCGGCTCGCATACGCCGTGTGCGTCCTGCGTAGCCACAAACATGGCATCGCGCGATGCGGCGGCGGACGAGCGTGACGCGCCCGAGGAGCAGCAGCGCTCTCCTGGCGCGCACGAGCAGGACGCGGCAGAGCAGGATGCGACGGACACGCCGGACGAGGACGACGAGGGCGACGACGATAGCGACGGCGACGACGATGCTGCCGTGCATGCACAGGACTTTGACATGGACGACGAAGAGTGCACGATGTGGCAGGACGCAGAGGAGTTCAGCGAGACGGACGTGTCGCCCGAGTTTGCCCACGTCAAGGTGAGTCGCAGGCGCAGTATGCAGAACGATGCCGAGCTCCACGCCGACATGGAGCGGACTCGCGAAGCCATCCAGCTGTTTCTCAACTCGCAGGTGCGCGAGGCGGAGGAGCTGTGCGTCGACGGCGCCGATCACCGCCTGTACCTGTCGGCCGGCATGTCGCTCCTCAACTCGGTCAAGTGCCTCATGACGTTTGAGCCGGACGACATGCAGATGGCCATCAAGAGCTGCAAGCACACCATCCGCATCGCGCGTGTCCTGCGCGCCAAGCGCCGCAAGCTGCCCAAGATCATGCCTGGCAAGTCCCAGCCGCCGCTGCCCGCGACGTTGCTCGAGCAGCATGCCGAGCTCGTGTACGCCGAGTCGCTGCTGTGCAAGTCGATCGTCGGCATCGTGTACGCCGGCGACACGATCGGCCTCATCCGCGAGGCGATGAGTCTGCGCAAAGCGTACCAGTACTTCCGCGCGCTCCTGCGCGCCATGGAGCAGGCCGAGGACGCGAAGGACGCCAGCCGCGGCCACAGCGACGCACCGCCCGTCGACGAGGACTTGCGCTCGGGCGTGTGCTTTGGCATGGGCGGCTGCATGCTCGTGCTCTCGCTGCTCGAGCCGCGCCTGCTCAAGTTCATGGAAGGCGTCGGCTTCGAGGCGGACCGGTCGAAGGCGCTCGAGTTCTTCGAGCGCGCCGGTGGCTGGTCGCGTGTGCACCACGAGCCGGGCTTGTCCGCGGCGCAGGAGGGCCTGCGTCGGCCGCTGTGCGATCTCGCGATCCTCGTGTACCACCTGAGCGTGCCGACGATGATGCCCGTGCCGGACGTCGACGTGCGCCTCGCGGACCATGTGCTGTCGTGGAATCGGAAGCGCTTCCCCCACGGCATCTCGTACCTCTTCTTCTCGTCGCTGCTGTACGCGTGCCAGGCGCTGCCGGACAAGGCCGTGCACTCCTTCCGCCTCGCGATCGACGCGCAGAACGAGTACCGCCAGTTCCACCACCTGGTCTTCTGGCGCCTCGCCCTCACGTACCTCGGCACGTGTGACTACACGCCGGCGTACGAGTGCTTCGATCTCCTCTCGCACGAGTTCCACTGGTCCCAGTGCGTGTACCAGTACGCCAAGGCCGCCGTCCTGTTCGAGCAGTCGTCCGAGCACCACATGCAGGCCGAGACGATCATGCGCACCGTCCCGGGCCTCGTGCGCAAGATGGCCGGGCGCCACATGCCGTTCGAGCACTTTGTCGTGCGCAAGGCGGAAAAGTTTGTCAGCCCGCCGCCCTTCGGCCTGCCGGCGATGGAGTTCGCCTACCTGTGGCACTGCCTCGCTCAGACGCCCGTCTACCTGCTCGTCGAGGAGCATCTCGAGCGCATCGACCATGTGCTCCGCCATCTCGGCCAGTACGAGTCGCCCGCCGCCTTCCCCGGCGGCGCTCAGGCCTTCTACAGCCAGCACTGCCTCGCTCACTTCCTGCGCGGCGTCGTGCTCCGGTACGCTGCGTTCCCAAAGAAGTACACGGTCGTGCAGACGCCCCGGCACGAGCACCTCCCCGTCGCGCAGATGGCCTCCGACGCCGCCCACGCGCTGCACACCGTGTGTGCCGACGGCCAGCACCTCGACGCCGTCGACCGCTACCTCGTGTACTTTGCGCACTACGAGCTCGGCAAGCTGTACACCGCGCAGGGCGAGTTCGCCAAGGCTCGCTGCGAATTCGAGCTCATCCAGTCCCGCAAGCCGCTCGTGCCGCAGGACAGTCCCATCCCGCTCAAGAGCGGCAAGGCATCGTACCTCTTGAGCCACATGTGCCAGATGCGCGCCAACTTTGCCATGTCGTCCATGCCCCGCCACGCCGCGCCGCCGCCACACAGACCGCCGCACGGCCCGCCCAAAGCCACGTCCTCACGCCCCCCAAGCGAGGCATCGCGAGCCGCGCCGAGCAGCGCGACGGCGCGGACGCCCGTGCCGACGACCCACTACAACGACATCCCCGAGACACTGACGCGCACGTCAGCGGACCGCCGCCGCGATCTAGGCCGCCGCGCGCGTCAAAGTCGGCTCCTCTCATAGTTCTCCGCTACGTCCCGCGGCGCACAGCCAACGTCTCCTGCATGCCTCGACCCGCCCGCAGATCCTGCCTACACAGCTCGTCGACGTGCCGGCCATGCCGGGCGATCTCGACGACCTGCCCAACGAGCGGCTGGGGCACACAGACCACGCCGTCCACGTCGCCCAACAGGATATCGCCCGGATGCACCGTCACGGGCGGAAACACAGGCTGGCCCTGCGCATCCAGCGGCACCGTCGGATCAGCCAGCACCAGCGGCACCTGCACCTCACTCGGCCGCGTAAAGGGCGACTGACCCAGCACCGAGTGGCCGCGCGCAAAGACCGGAAACCCCGCGTCGCGGTGCTCGGCCAGATCACGGCACCGCCCATCGATCACGACGCCCCGCACACCCACGCTCTGGGCCCGCGCCGTCATCAGGCCACCCCACACCGCGGACCGCGCCGAGGACGGCGCTGATATCAGCATGATCGAGTCTCGCTCCGCCACATCCATAAAGTGCTTCGACAGCCGCGGCGCATGCTCCTCGCTCTGCCACACCATCTTGACCGTAAACGCCGGCCCACAAACCGACGTGGCGCCCGCCATCGGCTGCGGCGAATACAGCTCCAGGCCAGGCAGGTAGCCACCGTGCGGCAGCCTGAGCTTGATCAGCGCATCCGCGACTTCACACGAGCCATACTGCGCAAGCTCCGACACGGCGGACGCCGCCACCATCGTGTCCAGCCGCCACCTCGCCGTAGCCGCGCCACGAGCCGTGCCCCTCATACGAAGTCCACCTCCATGACCGGCCCCAGGCGCGCCTGCTCTGCCTCCACTCGTTTGCCACCAGCCACACGCCCTCGTCGCACCTCGGGCATGGTACGTGTCTCGCACCGCTGACGCACAGTTTGGACCATTGAATCGCGGACTTGCCGATCTCGGCCGCCCAGCCCGCTGGGGAAGCATGGCCGACTTTATGAGCACTTTCGATCAGCGATTCCCCGCGCCACTAGACGCGTACGAAGACTACTTCAAGGCGTACCACATGTCGTGTTTCCCGGGTCGAGAGCGCAAAGACGTGAGCTACGGCGGCAAGATCATCATGCCACCATCGGCTCTGTCGACCATCACTGAGCTCGAGCTCGAATCGCCCTGGACTTTCCTGCTGCGCGGCACAGGGCGCTCACGATCCCAAAGCACACACGCAGGTGTCGTGGAATTCATCGCCGACGAAGGCAAAGTATACCTCCCCTCTTGGGTACGTGACTACCTGCTCACCTAGATCATGCGCACACTCGACCTCGAGAACGGCGACCCGATCCACATCCAGGGCGCGCGCCTGCCCAAGGGCAAGTTTGTCAAGCTGCAGCCACAAACCGTCGACTTTCTCGAAATCAGCGATCCCAAGGCCGTGCTGGAGCAGGCCCTACGAAACTACCCCACACTCACACCCGGCAATATCATCGAGATCAGCTATAATTGCCTCACCTTCGAGATCCTCATCATGGAAGTGCAGCCCGATGCAGAGGGCATCTCCATCTTTGAGACAGACTTGGAAGTGGACTTTGCGCCACCCAAGGGATACGTCGAGCCCACGCCGCCCACACGCCCACCGCCCCCCACGATGGCATCAAAGTGGCACATTGATCAGCTCAAGCAGGACGTCATACTGCCCGGCCAGGACGGCTCTAGCTCAGCAGGCTCCACGCCCCGCGACCCTGGCAGTGTTCCCGCGCCGTTCAAGGGCTTTGGGCAGACGCTGAGTGGAAAGAAAACCAAGGGCAAGAAGGACAAGCCTATCACGCCCCGCGATCCCCACAGCATGATTCGGAGCACAAAGTACGTCCACGCCTCTCTGACCACAGCCACCCGACGATTGTCACGAATAACACGCTCCTAGAAGAAAAGCGCGTGCCAGCTGCGCTAGCTCTCCCCTACGGCCACCTGTTCTTTGGCTACGACGTTCAGCGCCTGCGCGTGCCTGCAGGAAGCGCACCTGAAAGTGACGCGCCACCTGAGCCACAGCCAGAGCTGCAGGCCTTCCGCGGCTCCGGCCACACGCTCCAGTCGCGCCCCTCGCCCGAGGTGATCGAAATCGACTCGGACTAGTCCCTAGAAAATAATTGCTTATATACCCATGAAAAGCAGTGGGCCACGCGTCGTCTCCAGCCAGCTTGACCGACGCGGACGAATACCATGTCGGCTTCTGTTGCTTCGGCGCAGCCCAAGTCGGGATTCCGTGCCTTTAAAAATAGTGACAAGCCAGATGAGGTGAGGCGCTCGAACTTGTCGGCTGCCAAGGCCGTGAGCGATGCGATTCGCACGTCTCTGGGACCCAAGGGCATGGACAAGATGATCCAGACGTCATCAGGCGAAGTCGTGATCACCAACGACGGCGCCACCATCCTCAAGCATATGGCTATTGTCCATCCAGCTGCACGCATGCTTGTGGACCTGTCACAAGCCCAGGATGTCGAGGCAGGTGACGGCACTACCTCTGTGGTCGTCCTCGCAGGCAGTCTGCTGGGCGTGGCAGAGAAGCTGCTGTCCAAGGGCATTCACCCGACGATGATCGCCGAGTCTTTTCAGCGCGCTGCTATCAAGTCGGTCGAGTACCTGAACGAAATCTCCACGCCAGTGGACCTCAGCGACCGCGATAGTCTTTTGCGGGCAGCGACGACGTCGCTGAGCTCCAAGGTGGTTTCGCAGTACTCGTCTGTTCTCGCGCCGATCGCCGTGGACAGTGTGCTCCGCCTCGTTGATCTGAAAAACAATGAGACAGAGTCCGTCGACCTGCGTGACATCCGCATCGTCAAAAAGGTGGGCGGCACGATTGATGACACAGAACTAGTCGATGGACTTGTGCTCGAGCAGAACGTCGTGACATCTAGCGGCGGTCCTTCACGTATGGAAAAGGCCAAGATTGCTGTGTGCCAGTTCCAGCTGAGTAGCCCCAAGCCTGATATGGACAATCAAATTGTGGTCAACGACTATCGCCAGATGGACAGGATCCTCAAGGAAGAGCGTCAGTATCTGCTCAACATGTGCAAGAAGATCAAAAAGTCGGGATGCAATGTGCTGCTTATGCAGAAGAGTATTCTACGCGATGCTGTCAATGAGCTTGCCCTGCACTTCTTGGCCAAGCTCAAAATCATGGTCGTCAAGGACATTGAACGCGACGAGATCGAGTTCCTGTGCAAGTCGCTCGGCACGAGTCCGATCGCTGACATTGAAGCATTTACCGAGGACAAGCTCGCGAGTGCAGAGCTTGTGGATGAAGTGCAGCACAGCGGCGCACGTGTCGTCAAAGTGTCCAAGATCAAGAACCCTGGCCGCACTGTCAGCGTGCTGTGTACGGGCTCGAACTCGCTCGTGCTGGAAGAGAGCGAGCGCAGTCTGCACGACGCTTTGTGTGTCGTGCGCTGCCTGGTCAAGAAGCGCGCCCTGGTGGCCGGTGGCGGTGCGCCAGAAGTACACATGTCGCGTCGCCTAGCTCAGTATGCGCAGACGCTGCAGAGCCTGGAGGCGTACAGCTTCCAGGCCTTCTCCGAGGCACTCGAAGTGATTCCCACGACCCTTGCTGAAAACGCCGGTCTGAACCCCATCTCGATTGTGACGGAACTGCGAAACCGCCATGCATCAGGTGAGAAGACGGCCGGCATTAATGTGCGCAAGGGTATGATTACCAACATTTTGGAAGAAAACGTACTGCAGCCGCTCTTGGTGTCGACCAGTGCACTGGAGCTTGCTACCGAGACGGTGTCTTTGCTCCTGCGCATTGACGACTACCAGCTCTCCCGCTGAGCTCGTTGTTGACCATAGCCCCTAGGTTCCTGCGCCTCTTCATGGCGAGGAAAAAAGTATTGCAGAAATCTCACCTATGGAGGTGGCGGAGCGTTGTTTAAGGCCCCGGTGATGCGTGACGCATAGCGCCTGAACCATCATGGCATCGGGCTCGTACTTAGACGTACCTCTGAATCAGCATCGGCCTGTGCAGCTATTTGATCCGCCGATGCACGACCAAGCCTACTCAGACAGTCAGGCGTATGACCAACGGCTGTCGACGAGTGATGCGGTGCACGACAAGTTTGTGGACGAGCCGACCATGGAGGAGTCAGCGCTGTTTTCTGACGCGCCCGCGATGAATCGCGGCTCAGGGATGTACCAGGGGGTGCCGCGCAAGGGCATTTGGCGCGTCGATGAGCTGCGTGAGTTTCAAAATCAGAGCCTCCCAATGCGAATCCTGCGCGTATGCCTCTTCATTCTAGTGATCGGGATCATCCTGGCCCTGTGCATTATCATGCTCATCTTTGTCTTCCTGCGCCCGCCGAACATCGGCGTGAAGGAGGTTTCGGCGCCCGTCCAGTCGGACGTCCGGATTCAGGGCACGTCCGTGCAGGTACCTGCGAACATCTCGTTTGTGATTTCCAATCCCAACTATGTGCCGGCGACCATCAAGAACATCACGGCTCATGCATATGATAAGGCTAACCAGGACACATCGATGGGCGTATGTCATCTCTCGAACCAAAAGATCGAATCCCGACAGAACACGACGGTGACGTTGCCGTGCAAGCTCGAATACAGTCTGGAGAAGGATCCCAACCTAACGATCATCAAAGACATTGCGCGGAGCTGCTTCCAGAGCAAGGACAAGCACCTCCAAATTCTCCTCAAAGTCCATTTGAAAGTGAAGCTCTACTCGTTCACGGTGCCGATTGATGTGAATCCGAGTATCTCGTTCGAATGCCCCGTGACCAAGAAGCAGATACAGCAAATTGTGGGCCACAAGGTGGATCTGGATGACATCTTGCACAACGTCCGTCGCCGCAGCCTGCAAGAGGCATGGTCTGCTCTTCGCGAACGATATCTGCTGCGAAGCAGTAGCAGCCCCGGGGACGAATTATAGAGCCTAGCCTACGCCGACTTGTACATAGTGTGGACCTACTTGTGAACTCCTCCCACCACGCCTGCCATGAGGCACGACGCGTACGCGTCCATCGCGCATCTTGCGCTGAATGTGACGCCACCGCGCACGCGGTGGATGAACATGGGCCTGTGGACGCAGCAGGACGCGTCGTTTCCCGACGCATGCCAAGGTACGCCGTCTCGCCCTCACGCGTCGCAGCGCTGGCCGAGTTTCTACACCAAGCCGCCCACATCCCGCCAGGTGCGCGCATCCTCGACGTAGGACACGGATGTGGTGACTCGCTGCTTCTCTTGGCAGAGACGTACAAGCCTGCCTGTTTGCACGGCGTCACCTTTGAAGCCGCTCAAGCACAGCAGGCCCGCCAGCGTCTGGGCGAGCGCGCCACGATATGGTGTGCGGATGCCGTGGCGTGGCTGAAGAACAGCGTCGACACATACGATACCGTACTGGCCTTGGACTGTGCGTACCATTTCAACGACCGAGCCGACTTTGTCCGCACAGCTTCCCAGCGCCTGGCGCCCGGCGGCACGCTGGCGCTGGTCGACCTCGTCGGGGCGTGGCCATACCCCGCGTGGCTGACACCCGCTCCGAGCGTTCCCGCTCCCAGCCGACCCCCGACGGTGTGGGAACGCGTGCAGCACTACGTGATCTGCAGGCTATCTCGAACGAATCCGCACGCCTTTCTTTCGTTCGATGCGTATCGCGCCCTGCTGCACGAGGCGCACTTGGACGTCGTGGACGTGCAAGATATATCGCATGACGTGTTTCCCGGCTTGGCTGCGTTTCTCCGGGGCCTCGGCGTGCATGACCGCGCGTGGCGTGGCGGCAGCGTCTGGCAGCGGTGCGCACTCCGTGCGTTTGGGTCGGTCGTGCACAAGTGGGCGCACGGTGGTGATTCGGGCCGTGTGCGATGCAGCCTGTGGGTCGCACGAAAGGCTCAGGCGCAATACGCATGAACGTCGTGGGCTGTTGTGCGCACGACAGCGCGCTCGCCGCCGTCGACGATGGTGCCGTCCACACACATCGTCCGAGCTAGTGCATCGTCGCGCGCAGGCTCCCACATATACCCACTCGCACGAAAGTATTCCACGATCGGACGCTGCTCTTCATACTGCATGTCCACATGCTTGCCTTGTTGGTACATGCCTTGGAACAGGACTGGCATCAGCACGTCTCGCGCAAAGGCGTCCGGACTCGACGCGCTCGGCTGCCGCGTGGGACGTATCACAATCACGTCCATGGCGCTGGCCGGTCGTCGGAGCGGCGCTGGCGCCGTCGGACTCGCAAAAGGGGCGGGCACGAACGACGGCTCCAGTCTGTCCACTGTCATCGCATTCATGTAGAGGAACGGACCGGATAAGTGCACGCGCCCATCTGAGCTGTGCTCATACGCTGCAGGCCGCGAAAAGGTGCGGCTTCGCGGATCGTACACGGACACTGGATGCCGCTCGTCCGGCAGGAGCGTGAGCGTGGCACGGACCCAGGATGTGAGATGCTGCTCCGCGGCTATTTGGAAACGCTCCGGCCCAGGATACCGTGCGCGCAGCGCCTCGGAATCACGCAGAATCGCGGCGTGCAGGGCGTGTGATACCACCACACACGCCAGGCGGTGCCCTGGATCCGCCTGCATCAGTGTGAGGGGCTTCGTCGCTTGTGCCTTTGTGAACGCCTCCAGCGAGCCGAGTCGCCACGCAGGATCCGGCGCCGTGTCCGGCCCCATCAAAGTATGGTACAGCGCATTGCCCGTGCCCATAGGCACCAGAACGATCGAGATCGTACGTGGCTGTGCATCTGAAAAGAGCCCTTCCAGCAGCTCGTGCACGGTGCCGTCACCGCCCAGCACCACGCACGTACATGCACGCCCATGCGCCGCTATGGCCCGGCCCAGGCGCACAGCGCCGGCATCCGCCTCCGTTTCATGCACGACCACGCGGACGGACGGAGCTTTGTCCTCTTTCCACGCTCGGATGCGCGGCATCACATACGCCTCCAGCATGTGCGCCGCGCGCCGCGCACCTGCCACGGCATTCCACACGACATACAACGTGTCGCTCATCGCCCTCCGTGGCAGGCGAGGCTCGTGCGAGGCTGGGTGGGGGCAGTGCCTGCATATTAGGTAAGGCGTCCCTCGGTCTGGGGTCCAGGGGCCGCTGGCTGACCACGCGTCCACCATGAGCCAAGTGGACGCCGAAAACGTAGACGTCCGCAGCCTCGATGAGGCTCTGGGCGAGAATGCGAGCGAGAAAGCCTCGGTGCCGAAGACCTCAGCCGCAGAGCACGAGGACGTACGTGCTGCGAAGCCTGCTGCGTCTATGCCCGCGGCTGGCCCCAGCACCACCTTGACAGAGGAGACGATTGACCGCGTCTGGGACATGTTTCCCAAGCTGAAGCGCGACACGATCTCGGACGTGCTGCATTCAAAACGAGGCAATGTAGATGCAGGTACGTGCACATCGACGCCCGCTTACGTTCGCAGCCATGCCACTGCTGTTAGAAATCTATGACCCAGACGCTGCCAGGCCCCATCGCAGTACGTCGCCCTACTACGCACACCATCCCGCACAGAGCCATTCTTCCAACACACTCCCGTATGAGCCGCGCAGACGCAAGCCCTTCGAGCCACGTTGGGACCCCTCGCAATTGTCCTACAGCCCACGCATGACGCCACCCCGGACGACGCCCCATCCCAGCACCTTCGCTCCGCCACCCGAGCCGAGCCCATGGCCCGGACCTCAACAGATGCAGCAGCTCTCTGACGACTTTGATCGGCTTACTGAGCGCGGTATGGCAAAGTTCGGCTCCGCTCTTTCCAGCCTGCGCCAGAAGGCCGAGGCCGCCATGCGGAATCGCGAGGGAGCGAGGACACTCTTCCGGCCCCAGAGCGCACACACCGATCCTATGAATCCACACACAGCTCCCGCACCGTCCTGGAACCCGCTGCAGTTCACGCAAAAAAGTCCGTACGACCATGATCCACAGGTCGTGTCCGAGTCACAGCTCGACGAACTGGCTCCATCGCCCCTCTCCTCCATGGACGAAAAGACTGCACCGCCCCTACCCCAGCATCCTGCAGAGCGTTCTAGCACGGATCACCGCATCCCCCAGAGCAGTCAGGCATCTGCAGCTGACGCCACGGACAGCACATCCTCCAAGTCGGCCACCACCCTCCACGGCAGTGACGACACTACCTCACACGATGCGCCAGAGCCGAGCCAAACCAGCTCGCACAAGGAGCCTGCCTCATCGGAGCCCAAGTCATCCGCCACCGATGACGAAGAGTACATCGATAACCCATTCGACGACGACGACTAGCCAGTGTGTAGATGCATGCTCCTCCATCGAACTTCGCCCCTTCTTGTGGAGGGACTTGTCCTGCCTCGTCTCGTCATGGCAGCAGCGGCGTCCGAGACAGGCGCCGTGCCACGCACGGCGATCCAGGCCGTACATGACATGCTCTTCGAGCTGCGCGCTCTACGTGCTTACGCTGGGACCGCGCGCATATCGGAAGAGGCCCATGCCCTGTCGCTGCACAGCGCCACACGACTCGGCCTCTATTCGATAGGAAGGCCTTCTGCGCAGGAGAGGCACACGTCTCGCGAATCTGTATTACATGCCTTGGATTCCATCTACGCAGCATCTCGGAAGCTGTGCGAAGACCTCGATGCGTCGAACACCGCTCATAACGACACGCTATCGACCGGCGTAGCAGAACTCGCGCGCGTGGCATCTGAGCTGTGTGATGCGTCCAGCAGCGTGCGCGCCTACTCGTTTTGTACAGACCCCCAGCTCATGCCCTTTCCGCCTGCGCTATGGACAGGTGCTCTCGCACGCACATCGCAGCCTTCAACGGACCACATGCAAGCGGCAGACACACTCGACACACTGTGTCAAGGCATCATACCCACCCTATCCGGCATGGGTCTCGAATGCTTCCATGAGCGCATCGATATGCCAGACGCCCATGCCGACATACAGGCTACGCACACGCTCACATGTGGCGGCAAAAACATTGTGCTCGACATTGGCTTTGGCCTCAGGCACGAAGGTGATGCACACCTTCCCCATGTGTCCCTGCAAGTATCGTTTGCATCCACTGCATCGGCTCAGACGCCCGGTGACAGAGACAAAGCTCTCGCCGACGTCGTTTGCCTGCCGCTCCAGCAGCTGTCGCTTATACTCTTTGGCCTGCCCACCGAGGCCCGTATTTTCGAGCGCCTGACGCGCGGCTCAGTCCCTCCCACCACAGCCTATGCCCAGGCCATGACCTTTTGGCAAGCTTTCATATCGACGCTGACGACACTCGTCAGTATCGATGGCTTGTGTGAATCAACGCCACCTGCGGACAAGCCAGACGCATTCCAAGCGCTCGATCAAGTAAGTCGTACGGCACAGCGTGTTTGTGAATCAGAGATGCATGTCTTAGCACAACAGTATGGCGAGGCAGACGAACAACGCGTCGTGTCTCTCGTTATGGAGCACGGCCACGGACTTGCTCTGTCCCACCATCACACGCCGTTCCTGAGCTTGGCATATGCACCATCCCACACTGCTACGGTGCGCATCGGCCCCTGTTTCTTGCGTTTCGAGCCCGAATCTAAGCCCTCATGGACACCCATACCACATTCAGATGTGCCCCCCGAGGCGTACAATATACTTTCAACAAGCGTTCTCGAGGAGGGGCAGAACCGTCCCCAGGCCCTCATCGCACTGCTCGAGCCAGGCATGTGCGTTCCGCTCCGCATTGCAAGGCACGTATACTGTGCCTTGGGCCTCGCTCGACTTCCTTGGTCCAGCAGCACGCCACGGCGATCCGCCTGTGGTTACGTGCAGCAATGTCTGGGTACATCGCGACGGTACTATGCAGCATCGCAGGACGAAGAAAGTCGTCACATCACGGCTCTCCCATTCCGCAGCTTGGCTCATTTGTACAGCGCCTTGGAACTTTTGCGGGAACATGCACGGTGGGCGACCCTACTGAGCAGTGCACGGCTGGATCAGCGTGAGGATGGCACAGCCATCACGGTGCAACTCGAGGAAGCAAGCCCACCAGGGACGTCCGAACTCCGCCTGAGCATACTCTCGACGCGCTGCAACAAGACGATCAACGCACAACTCGCCTACCGTGGCGGCTATGAGCTACAGGCACAGAGCGTGGACATGCCGCTCCGAACCACGACCGCGTTAGATGCGCAAGAAGCGCACCTAATCACAGACGCTCTCCAGCAGACACCGCGCCTGGACGTATTAGTACATCGCCTGCTCGAATGGGGCACATGCAGCACATGAATGCAGAGGCAACAAGAGGGGTGACCTGTGATCGGCTTGCAATTACATAAAGTAGACATTCTACAAGCAAGACGTGGACGAAGCTGATTACTCGAGCTTCGCAGGGAAGGCGCCTTTCTCGCGCTGCTCATCCCACTTCTCGATCTGAGCGTCAGTGCCGAGTTACGCATCACATACCCATTCGTTCGGGCACAGAGAGTGGAAGGTCGAGAAGAACTGCTTGCACGGCTCAAAGTCCTCGCCCTTTGCGTTCACGCAGCGGTAATAGTCGGCGTAGCTGCACAGTCAGATACACGTTGACATACCTCTGCCAGCTGCATCATGTGTACGCGCCAAGCGCGGTCGTGTTAGTACGCGAAACAAGTCGCAAATCTCAGGGCACATACCAGTGGCGGGTTTGGTTCTGGTGTGTGTTAGTGCTTCCTGCGTAGAATCAACATACCTGGTTAGGGAAACGCGAGTCGAAAGCCGCAGTCCTTAGATCGAGTATTTCAGGCATGCTTGAGAGAAAGGTAGAGGCCAAGGTCGGTGGCAGTCGGGTCAAAATGCCGTCCGCGGCTACCTATGTTCGGCCGAGATAGGCACACGCCCCTTTGGAGGAGCGGTGGCGCCTCACCAGGCCTGTAGGACCATGGAGGCGCTCAAGGCCCACATTGTTGCGCAAAAGCGCAAGGTAGCCTCCGAGACGGGATCTACGTCCAAGTACATGCGCCGTGGAAGCATTGAGCAAATGCAGCGTGCAGCCAGTGCCGAAGAAGAGCATGACTTGCCCAGTCCACCGGCACGTGCACTGACCAACCCCACATCACCGCCTCAGCCCACACAGCAGCCGGAACCCGCGGACGAAAGCAATGAGCGCTTCACTATTTCCAATGAAGAAGCTGTGAAGAGACTTCGACAAAAGGGCGAACCCATCCGCCTATTTGGTGAAACCGACCGCGATCGCCGACTCCGACTCCGTGCGCTGGAACTGCTTGAGGAACATGATGTTCACGCGCAGCAAGGGCACGATGATAGTAAGCGATTCATGCGCACGTCAGAGAGCCAGGTCATCATGGACCGCATTGAAAAGCACCCGTCATCTCAAATCCCATCAGAATCCACAGAGTCTCGCGAAGCGACAGCGTCGTTGCCGTCCCAAGCAAGAGTGCCTGCGCGAATGCGCGAAGGCATCGGCATGCACACGGTGATGGACCTCAAACTGATGTGGTCGGATCCGGCACGTGTGTATCCGATCTTATACTATACACTGAAAGGCCTGCTTGAAGATTGGGGAGAGGCTCTGGCTCAGCGTCCGGAGGATGTACGTCTGAGTGCACAAGGACGCCATGTAGCTTCACTACATGCACAAACGTCCGAATATATCAAACCTCTTCTCAAAGCGCTGCGACGGCGCTCGCTCGAGCCAGATGTCCTTTTGCGAATTGCTGAGATCGTACATTACATGCAGCTGCGCGAATACCGTAAAGCGAACGACTCATACCTACAATTGTCTATCGGGAATGCGCCTTGGCCCATTGGCATAACGATGGCGGGGTACGTGCCACGACGGCTAACAAAGCAGCATCCATGAACGGTCCGCCGACGAAAAATTGGCAACGTCTCGCGTAGCACACGGTACGTGCATTAGGGTATACTTACCAAGTACTAGTGCTGAACGACGAAGTCAGTCGGAAGTATATTCAGAGCGTCAAGCGACTTATTACGTTCGCACAGTCACATGTACGTGTTCACGGGCTGACACGCAGTACCCGCCTGACGATCTGAGTAAGCTCATGGGCTAGATTCTTCCTTGCATAGCATAAGATACCCAAATATTGCATTACATGACCGTGCAACACTTCTTGGGTGAAACATCCTGCACTGGTGCCTCCTTGGCGGCGGGCGAAGGAGACAACATAGGATCCTTGTGCTGTTCGCAGTACTGCTTAAGCCTCTGACTTGCATCTGATACATGGTTTGGCTGATGTGGCATAGGCTCCGTTCTTTGCGTATTTTCAACCGGCGCCTGAAACCGCTTCATCTCTAGCGCCTCTGCCTGTTCCTGCATGACTGTCGTTGGAGCGAGAAAAATGTCGGCGCTTGGCACGCATGTTTCACATTTTGGTGACCTAGTAGGCAGGGCACGTGATACACCGGGACCCTCCCGAGTGTCGCGGCCAACTTGTGACCCTTGGCTTGCTGATTACGCTACGAATTGGCCGTCGCAGCAAAACGAGCAAGCTGGGGCGGTGCTGCTACTCAAGCTTCTTCGCATATAGGTATGACCTATGGTCTGCTGCTTTACCAGAGAAGTATATTCTAATTAGTTCAGTCTCGGCATGGAACAAAACACCAACGCTATGGACTCGAAGCCAAACACGACAGCACAGCAAAGCCCCCTGAGGCGAGCTCAAGGCAGCGCAAACATTCCAAAATGGTCCCCATCCGCTGTGTTCTCGCAATTTTCCAGTGGAAGCTCGAGGTCTCAGGACTCAAGCGAGATTCTTTCTTCTAGTGGAACAAGATCGTCCGATGGCTCCGTCCAAAATAGCCCTGCATCTAATGTGATTACACCAGCGCACAGAGCGGCTTTCGAAAAGAAAGAGCTCCCAGCACGCTTTTACGATGCTGATCCTGAGGATTTGTTTGCGCTTATTTCGGGCATGCTGCTTCAGCTCATCTCTCATAACGATACCATTCCCTTGCATCCGGCCGACTTAACCCGTTTTCATTCTCGGGCACCTCCGGGCATCAGTGTTGAGGCCTACCTCCGTCGCTTGGCCAAGTACACAACTCTGGATAAGCCATGTATGCTTATCATTTTAATCTATATTGATCGCGTTTGTGAGCGCATGGATGGCTTTACAATTTGCAGCCTCACGGTTCATCGATTCTTATGTGCGTCTGTCGTGTGTGCAAGCAAGGCTTTGTGTGATTCGTTCAGCACAAACAGTATGTGTTATTTTATCAAGGCTGACATTAGCGCATTATGCACGCGTCGGTGGTATTTCTCTTGTTGAGATGAATCTCTTGGAAAAGGAGTTCCTCAATGTGATCGAATGGCGTTTAATGGTACGTGCATACACTTTATGACTGACGTGCAGGTTACCGCCCCCGTGATGCAGCATTACTACGCTTCCCTGGTCAACATGCACCCAAATTATACTCTCGCACCAATGTTAGAGCCTCTGCCCACAATGTTCCCAGCTATTTCGAGGTCGTCTCATGCGGCCTCGTGAGCTTGGTCCTGAGACATGCTTTGTACTATAGATTTATTTAACCTCTTGTGGGGCACTCGCCTGAAGTGCCCAAATTTGATTGAATAACAAATACACCTATTCCAGTTTAATAAAAAGAGTCGAACGATTGGTTCTAGTCACATACGTCGCCCTTCGACTGCTAAGCGGTGAACACCTTGAGTTTTTGGAGCGTTGGTATTTTGCCCCTCGGGGTAGGTGAGCAAGAAGCGTTGTAGTTGCCAGCACCGCCAAGAGAAAGCCCTGGAGACTTGTCTTATTCTCCCTGTCCTTTGGGACCGCAATCTACGGTTTTGGTTGCCTACTTTTTTCATGGCCTCCGGCTCCGATTGGTATGGAACGTCTCGACGCTCGCATGAAAGCTCTTGCGGAACTGACAAGTTCCTCAAGATGCACATATTCAAAGGACGAACAACATCAATTAAATGAGTCTTGGCGCTCATTACTACCTCCTCATAATGTCATAAACAAAACTGATAACAGGCCCGTTCAAAAACGCCACAGCAGCATGCAAAGTTGGCATGATTATTTAACCGAAGATGTTGACGGATCCCAGGATATCTTCTTGGGACCAAACGACTTGCAGGATATGTTGGGATTCCTTGGTCACGAAGATGACGAACGTTCTCGCTCCCCTATATTTGGCAATAGAGCGGATTTATTCGTTCGGCGACCTTCGCCATCTCTATACTCTACCTCAGAAAAATTGTGCGTTCGAAGTCCCATCAGGATCCCTAGTGATTCTTCTAGCTCGCTGGGTAACTGCTACAGCTCCTTTGATTCCGACCAAGGGAAGGACAGTCATAAGCAAAACTATTTAAATGACAATGCTGATGTTTATGGGGTATTAGAAGCAAAGAGGGTCAGTGAACCAGAACAAGAGTCCTCCCTACTGGGGAACGATCGAGACAGCTGGCCTACAAGCTCCAGGCAAAGTATGCACTTCCTCGGAGATCGACAAAACTCTCACTCCAATTCTCTCGCAATTGAACCGCCTTCTCATTTGAGCCTCATGGATAGAAGCCGGTCTGATTCAAACGTATTTTCTTCACTTCGCAACGATGTCAACCATGTTAACGGATTGCCATCGTTACAACCCACTGACCATGAACCTCTGTGTATTGATACAACTAATGTATCCCCCCACTCGCACAATGCAACAAATTCGCACACTGTAAATCACCACGATCACCGCATTACCTTAACTACGGCGCCTAACTCATATTGTGTTTGCTTTTATATGCCAGGTTTTAGCTTGGATGGGATCACCCTCACTATGAAAGGTTTACATCGTCGTATCCTTCATATATTGGCTAACAAATGGGGATCTGAGCAATGGGAACACTTTGAAAGGCGGATCGTTTTTGCTCAAGATGCGCAGATGTCTCTTATTCGTGCGCGATTTGAGAATGAACAATTGATCATCCAGGTCCCCCGCAAGTTTGTTCCCCCTCTCTCCTACGACCCCTCCGCGTCAGGCACTGAAATGACCAGTGCTGACTGTTTGCTGATTCCGCCAGAAGACAACCGTCGTGACAGCATAAAAAGTGCACAATTTTGACGGACAAGTTGCTTTGCGCATGTCGCCTACCTTCACTTCCGCTTCACAACCCCTTTCTTGTCCATACAATCTCAACATAAAATGAAACACAGGTAAAATGCAAGTAAAAATACGAGGCTTTCCTAGTCTACCGTGCATAATTATGAAATACACACTGCCATTCAGGCGCTGTGTCCATAAGCAATCACACGCTCATGGTCGGGGTTGTATGCCTTCTCCTGAGCCAGACCTTCTGGATAGCCAAATACCATCTCACTCTGGATCTGGTACGACTCAGGAAGACTGTATTCCTTTTTGAGCATCTCGCCTGTAAGGTTTCCGTAATGCTGAAGGTTAGCACCGTAGCCAACAGCTTCGAGACCACTCCAAGTATAGATCTGGGCCATACCTGAGGCATGAAGCGACCAGGTTGGGAAACCGGATGCGAACATAGGGAATTGCTCTTGCTGAGTCTTAATCAGCTTTTCGTCCTCAAAGAACAGAATTGTGCCGTAGGCCTTAGCAAAGTTCTGCAACTTGGGGCGCATCGTCTCGAGGGCTTCATCACTAACGGAGGCAGAAACAGCACGCGGCACGATCTCGTTCCAGTACTTGCTGTGCTGGTCACCCAAAAGCACCACGACACGGCTGCTTTGGACATTAAAAGACGAAGGGGCCTCCTTCACAAGTTGGCGGATATATTGAACAAGAGCATCATCCGCGAGAATAGGCTTTTTGGAAAGCTCGTAGATGGTACGACGGTTCTGAATTACCTGGAGAAATTCCTTTGAAGACGTTGTGCTTGCCATAATGGTTGTTTGCGGGACCGATGCGCTTTGGCCGGTTAACTCGATATTAGCCCTTGTGATTGGGTCTCATACATTTTCTACAATATGCCAAATAGCAGATGAGACTCGCGCTATTTTTTTTGACACGTAGCCGCGGGCAGCATCACCTAAATGGTCCGTGCAACGTTGTAATTGGGCATCGCACCCCGGCAAGCCTACAAGCAAAAACAAGGCAACCTTCCCAGTATCTATCGCATGAGTCCGACGCCCTCAGAATCCCTGGCTTGATAGTTCAGATGCAGCTATGATCGGCCGCTTCAATTTGGAACGATAGAATCCTGACATAGAAGAAGTTATATTGTATTGGCCAGAAAGTCTATGCTAGCAACGTATTGCTATGTTTACTTAAAAACAACTACGCGTTCTTCGTCAGGAATGTAGTCCTTGGCACCTGCTGGGGCCTCTGGGTGGCCAAAAACCATTTCGGATTGAATCTCGTAGGACTCAGGAAGATTGTACACGCGCTTGAGGGTCTCACCCGTCAAGTTGCCGTAATGTTGAAGGTTGGCACCGTAACCCTCAGCCTCGAGGGCAGCCCATGTGTAGATTTGAGCCATACCGGAAGCGTGCAGCGACCAAGTTGGGAAGCCAGACGCGAACATAGGAAATTGTTGTTGCTGGCCCTTGATCAGGTCTGAGTCCTCAAAGAAGAGGATGGTTCCAGTGCCAGCTCGGAAACCATCCAGCTTGCCCTTCGAAGCTTCAACGGCTTTCTCACCAGCGGCCTGGCGAAGAGCTGCAGGAACAATTTGTCCCCAGTAGTGATCATGCTGGTTGCCGAACAAGATAACAACGCGGCTACTTTGAACATTGAAAGATGAAGGAGCTTCACGCACAGCCTGCTGAACAAGCTGTACGACTTGCGCATCAGGAAGAATTGCCTTCTTCGAAAGTGCGTAGATGGTGCGGCGATTGCGAATCACCTGCATGAATTGTTGGGTAAGAGAGTTGGTTGAGCTCATTTTTGATGGTGGGGTCTGAACAGTGGCAACAGTCTTCCGTATTTAAATGCATCTCGGGTCTGTGCTCCGCGGGACAGGTTGTTTTATTCAGACTGAATATATAAGCTCCACTCAATAACAAATCACGACGGAGATACAGAATTTTCCCTACGTGCAATCAGCACCTCGATCTCAGCACAAACTTCAGACATGCTAGGTCTGTCTCTTGGGTTTTGTTGCCACATTTGATCGATAAGATGCACAATATCGTCGCCATAACGACGGCGTATGCTCCCCGTAAATGGTCTGAATCACATGTTAGAATGTATGCCTGCGTACCTTAGATGCTTTTGCCGCACGTTCATGTAAATTTGGTGCTCATTCAAGCCCTGGAATGGGTATCTCTTCTCTGTTTGATGCCACTGTAGTGCCTCCCAAAATGTCATAGCTGCACTCCAAACATCCACCTTTTCGTTATATTGTGGCTTTGGAGACCATAGCTCGACTGCTTGCCAATTAACAGTGCCGACAAGCGAGCGAATCATGGCATACTTAGAGCGCTTAACTCTTGCTAAACCAAAATCGCTGATTTTTGCAATGCCCTGTGCATTGATCAGCACATTCGTTGACTTGCAATCGCGGTGAACAATCATTGGTTTGTGCGTGTGCAAGTATTCAAGACCTCGAGCAATCTGTAGAAGGATGCGGAAAATGTTTACATCCGGAGGTGGTGGGGTATTACGGATAAAATCAAACAAGTCTCCGTTCTCGCATAGCTCACTCACAATCACGCAGGGCGGACCTAGCCTGAGATTTGTCGGTATGCCAATGCCAATAAACTGCACAATATTCTCGTGTCGCAAATCTCGCAAAAACTTGAGCTCCTTAATGTCCATTTCAGTGAGCTCATCGCGTAGATCACAAATAGCGACAGGCAAGACGCGCATGCGTGATACATGGTAAAGGCCCCGGTACACATCTTTGAAAGCACCAGCGCCGATTCGCTCTTGCCTCACGAGCTTTTCGGGTGAAATCACATGGTCCAGTAAATCAAGGCGTCCAAGGTCTAGAGCTTGAACTTCATTGTGGGCTGACTCAGACGCCTTTGGTTGGGGGGTCTTGATTTTTGCAGGTTTTAAACCATGATACGAAGTCGGTTTTTGGGACAGCTGTTCCGGTAGGTTTTGGTTGGACTGAGGTATATGTTGAGCTGGGATGTGCGTCGGTGTATCGTCCAAATCGGGAAACGACGAACTTTCGTCGGGAACTGACGACAATTCTGAGTCAGATGAGTCGAACCAAGCAAATTCGTCTTTATCCAAATTCGGCGCAGGAGCGTGCAAATGCCGTGGTGTGCAGTCATCATGCAGGGGTGACATGGTGATTTTTTGATTCATATTTGGGCTGCGTTCGAATCGCCGTAGACGTCGTGAGCGTGGCGATCGTAAAAATACAGGATACACAGGACGCTTTTCATGGGTAGCAGCAGGATTTTGCCTCCGAAATGGATGAACATGCGGTGGTAAGGGCGGTGGAGCTGGGTACTTTGATGATGAGCGCAGTCGATGTCTGGGCGTGCGATGAGGACTGCAATAAACCCAAGCGGCTTTGGTCCTTTTTGGCGTTCCTGTAACGTGCCTTCGGCCCCAGAAGCTGCGTGAATGTCGTTTGTGCCGGCTTTTTTTCGAGCTAACATTCTCATCGCTATCGCTTGATGATGTGGCGTACCACTCAGAGTCACTGCTCATGATGCCCGAGCTCGATGTTTCCTCTTTTAGTTGCCCGGCTCGAGTACGCTTCGGTGCGCTTTGTACATTTTTTGATCCACGCGGTGGCATTGATGGGGGCGATGATCCAAGTCGCTCATCATGCAAATGTCCTGACGCGGGCTTCAGCATGAAGCATGCCTCGTGGTTGCAGGAGGACGTGTGGAGATGAGCTCGTTGACAAGGGGCCCCCGATACAGGCCTGGCGCTGATTACGCTCAAAGGCCACGTGGCTACGTATGTACAGGCGACGTCGTTCGACCGCCTCGAATGCACTACCATTGCGACAGCTGCTCGGCCGTGAGAGGCTCGGTCTCTTGCTCGTATTCGATTTCGACGCGCGGGCGGCCGCGCTTGCTACGCGCATCAGAGCGAGGGCGCTTGGGTGCAGGGCGCTTGGAGCTCTTCTTTGTGTCGCTGTCGTCCGTGTCGTCCTCAGAGTCTTCGTCAAGCGAGTCATAGTCTTCGAGATCGTCATCGTCTTCACTGCCCTCATCGTCTGACACGAATTCGCGCTGTCCATACTCGTCGTCATCGTCGTTCATGGCGCGCATCTCTGCATCCATGGCCTCGATATCCTCTTCCTGCTCTTCGTCACTTAGTTCTTCTTCCAGTTCCAATGCGTTACCTTCCGCATCAGGCACGCGTGCTTGCGCACTTTCGAGCACAGCATTCCACACGCTCTCGTTCACATTCAAGGGTGCTTCACCGTAGGCACCGCGCTTGAGACGGTCAAGCAGTTCCTTTTCAATCGACTTTTCCAGCTTGGCCGCGCGCAGTGCTTTGTTCTCGCGCGTCGCCTCACGCCGTTCGGTCTTTTTCTTAACACCAACCAGCTCAGGCTGCTCTTCCTCTTTGAGTTTGATTTTGCGCATCTTGATGAGGTACTGGGTAATCTTGGTGAGTCGTTGCTTGGCCTTGTGTACAATAAAGTTCGGCCAGTATATTAGCTCCTTATCGATTTGTTCTAGCGCTGTGCTGTATCTGTTAGAGAGACGTATCCTCTCCCATTGTCTCCGTGGAGAGTGCGCACGCTCAGCCGTTTTGACATACAGGTACAAAATACCCTCGTGCTCGCGTACCGTGGCGTACCGAGAGTTGGCAAGTGGACAAGACTGACGATTGCACATGCCAGTCAAGTTGTACTCATTCCGGCAAAAGGTAGAGTGTGTTGAAGACTTGATTTTGTAGGAGCAGAATTGGTGGCCGATGACCGACCATATCACGTCGTCCGCCTGCATGGTGTCGACAGAAAAAAAAATGGCGCGCGTGATAAGAATGCCTCAGCTCTGTCACGCCTTCCCTCCACATAGGAAACGGGGGGGACAGCCCGGGGCTATGAATGCTATACGCCAGCGAGTCCCATGACAAGGCGCCAAGGCAGGCCGGGCAGATAAATGTCCACGAACCGGTGCATTTCGTGCCAGCGCACCATCCCGGATTCTTCGAGGCACTCGGAACGCGCCTCCTGCTCCGCCAGCGTCGCTTCGTCGGTGTAGCTAAAACGCGCAAATGTATGCAATTGGCGCGCAGCACGCACGAAGTTGTCGATTTCGCGGGCAGCAACATCGATCATGCGTAGCGATTCGCCTTCCTTGAGCTCACTGCGCGCGGGAGCTGCAGGTACGGCGTTGTTGGAGGTAAATGGCATCAACACAAAATCAGCGGGCTGTACAAATGCGCGTGTCAGAGAGCCGAGTAAGAAGGCCAAGATCATAAAGAGGATCAGCGTCGACAGTTGGTAGCCTCCGCGCGGCATTGGCACCTGCTGGTTTGTCTGTGTGGTCGGTGATACGGGCGATGCCGGTGATGACACGGACGTGGATGCATTCGATGGGGCGGCGCTGGTCGGCGGCTGCGAATTGGGCGTCGGCGATACAGACGCCTCTGTGTCAGTGCGCTTCGTCGGCCGCACAAGTGACATGACGCCATCGTACCATCCCTGAGGCGACAAGAGACTCATCAGGGGTGTAGAAGATGGAGCCGGAGCGGTCGGCGCCGTCTTCTCCGCGTCGGTCGACTCGTCGGCCGCCGAGACGTTTTCGGTGCTGGGCGTGGGCGCCGCCGCCGATGCTGCCTCCGGAGAATGTGCCGCCACCGACGCGATCGGCACATGAGGAAGACCTACATGCCTCGTGGTCGGCTCACTCATATGTTCGAGCTGATCGACGTCCACATCGAGTGGCTCACGTGCGGATTCGTGGCCATAGCAAATCTCAGCGACGCGATGGTTGATGGTGACAGGTACATGCGAGGGTGTCGCATTCGTGCATGCACGGCCTTCGAGCGGCGCAATGACCGCTCGAACGAGGAAAGGCTTGGTATAGGCGCGCTCCGGCAGGGTGACTCGGACACAATGGCGGTGAGATGGCTCAGCGTGTGTGTGCGTAGCCGCCTGAAGGGCACTGGGCTGAATATCGAGCACACGGACATCGATGGGCATCGCGTCGGTGGGTGGTGAAGCAGGCAATGCGGCAAGATCGCATACGCCTGCCTCGACGTGAGACCACGTCACCTGCACGTCGTACCCTTGCGGATAGTATTGCAGCGCCACTTGAATGTCGACAAGGATCAGCGGTTCGGCAGCCGCCGAGCGCTTGTGAAAGTACGCCGAGCCGCGCGATGACAATCGCGGTGGGGCAGGCGACGTTGACGTCTCTGCTGCCTCATCGTCACCCGCCAGCGCCGGCAGCTGCTTGGGCGAAGGCATGGACATATCGACGATGGCCACGACATGCTGTGTGCGTGTGTCGTGCTCAAAGTCGCAGGTCACCAGCGTCGACGCCCTTCGACCGCGATGCAGTGTCCAAGAGCCACGCAGTGAGTCATCGCGCGCGTCGCCGTGCACATTGACGCAGCGGGGCGGCATACGCACGGAAGAAAGAGGGCCATGCTGCGATACCCAACGCTCGAGTTGCACGACACACTCCGGCAGACTTGCATTCCACAGAGCATTGAGACTGCGAGGCACGCCGCCATAATCGATCGCGACGACATAAATACAGCGTGTGCTCGGAATCGCATACTGCTCCATGCTATATGGATCGACATTCTCGAAGATCCAGCCGTCCATCAGCACGGTGCCTATTGGTCTTGCATCAGGGTTCCACAACGACATGTCCCACCGAGATGCATCGCACGAAGCTGTCGCGTGGAAGTAGACGGGCTGCTGCGCCGCGACAGGGGAAGTCTGTTCCAGCGGCACATCGGCCCCATGTCCGTGGGCCGATATGCTCGAGACAACAAACATGCGTGGTGCAAAGAGAAATGATGCATGCGACGTCCACAACGCAGTGTTCGTGCCGCTGCCGAAACTCTCAAGCATCCGGCACGATGCAAGATGCTCGTCCCACGCACAGCGCGCATGTGGATCGGCGACGAGCGGCAGTAGATCCTCGGCCGCCACACCCTGGATGATCTTGTCCGTGCGATGCACCATCACATGGGGCGAGATACGCTCGACCAGGCGGCGGTGGACATATACGCCGTTCTTTTCTGACATGAGCGACCATCCACCCTGGGGCCCAGCCGGGTCAGGATGCCGCTCAGCATGGATGCACCTCAGCAGTGCGAGGGCGTCCAGCGCCGGATGCGTCGGCGGCTTGACCTCCGGCTCGCGCACCTCTGCCGCAGACTCCACGATAGGCTCCGTGTACCCGTCCGCCGAACGCGATGCACGCACAGGAAGATCGAGTGGCACATGCCGGGGCTTGGTGCGTTTCATGCGTGCGAGAGCCTGTAGCTGTGCGGGATCCATGCCCTCGACGTCGACATGCACACGAGCGCCGTTCAGCAAGACCACGCCTCGTTCGAGCGACTTGGCTGGACCCTTCCGAACACACACACGCACACACTGCTCCGAGAGGTCGGCGACGCGGTGCTCCAGCGTGATCCAGAGACCACCGCCGCCAGCAAGTCGATGTCGACGTAGGCATGACGTCGATGATGGCGGTGGATCGACCAAGACGTCGAGATTCGGCGCCCATCCCTCAAGGCTCGCCCACAGTACACACTCGACATGCGTGGCATCGGGGGCATCACAGGCCGCCGCGACATACGACACGTCGAACGAGTCCTCACCATACGCCTGCGTCTGCACACGCGCATTAAAGAGACGCGAGATGCATGGCGGCGCACCATGTCGTAGAACGTGCTCGCCAGCGCCGGCCATGGCGACGATCATCTGCGGCGGAGTGCGAGTCTTGGAGAGCCAGCCACGTGGGTCACTCTGTTCAACGAGCGTCACATGCACAGTGGTCGGCGAGAGGGCCTCGATGCTCCAGCCGCACAGATCGACTTGCATGCGCACGGTGCCGGGTGCCGGTGCGGGCAGCTCAGAAATATGCTCGTCCGCCGAAAAGGAGAAGACATGGATGGAGGTGGGCGATTGATACGCCGTCTGTACAAGCGTAGCATCGCGTGCTTGAGCCAGCCACGCCGGCGCGTAGCGTACGTGCCACACCGCACTTTGTCCACCCAGATCCTGGATCAGGGTCGCATCGTCGAGTGCCGCATTCCACCGCCGCACCATGGCCGGCGAGTTCAAGGCACTGTATAAATCCCAGACAGTGAGGCCCACAAACGTAGCTTCAGCGCGATACACAACGAGCGTCGGATCAATCGACTCGAGCTGCGTCACTGTCACACCACGCACATCGCTCACACGCCTCCATTTCGCCTCGGGCTCCTGGAGCAGCGACGTAAAGTAGATGTAATTGCGACGTACCGTCGCAGCAAGCGGTGAAAGACCTTGAATACCTCGTTGCACCGTATCCACATTGCCGCTAGGCGTTTGCTGCTCGGACAGGGCCAGTCGGGCAAGCAGCGCATTGTCGGACGCATGCGGCGTCTGTTCCGTCGCTTCCATCGCAAAGTCGTCCACATACACGCCCTCTTCAGCATCAGTGCGGACACTTGTTTCGAGCGCCGCGTGGAGCGTCGCATGCGCATCCTCCAGCTTTTCGTACTGGATACAGAGCTCGTACCATGCACCGATGCGCGTCAGTTTAGACGTGTATGCAGGGCATCCCCCCGCCGAGTCCAACGTGCGCAAACGCACATCCCATGCATTTTTTGCGGACATGCGCACGCATATCGAGCGTGGCAGTGCTGCCTCTGCGTCAAATACTTGGTCATCGTCGTCGTCGTGCACGAGGATGAACTCCACGTGCAGCGCCGTTGCAGCGCGCTCGCTCGTTACGACAAGGCCGGCGCCGAACGCATGCACATAAGGGACATGCATGCCCTGTGTTTTTGCATATGCCGCCATCTTGGGCAGCATACGTGGAACCGACGATGCCATGGCATTCGGTCGCACACCCAGCATCGAGCCCCGCGCGTCCATCGACCAGTACACAGTCAGAGCGACCCGCTCGGGACTTGGGCACGCCACGAAAAGTGCAAGCAGGTGAATTTGCGTGCGGATATAGGGGGGCGAAGGTCGCAAGTACGATGGCGCATCAGCAGTGCGTGGCACCGACGTGGCCACATGCAGCACACGCTTGTCATCGCGCACGGTGTGGGCAAGTAGCACTGCATCTCGCGGACTCGCAGGCCATCCAAGCCTGAAGCATGTCTTACATACACGCGTGTGACTGCCGAGCGCCTCGATCATTGTAGAGCTCTCGACCAGCGGGAGCCATTGCGACAGCAGTTCCTGCGACGAGAATAGCGCAAAGAATGCTTCGAGATCTACCACACCACCAGCGCCCTCGTCCCACATGCCTTCCCACGTTGCACGAAACACATCCGTGTTTGCCACGCGACGGCGCATCACAGCCAGCTGCACTTGCTCGGGTATTTCGTCCGGTGCGCCATCACGGCTAGGAACGGCCCGCGTCCATTGCGGCGATGCATTCTCCTCAGTATGTATCCGTTCAAGCAATGATATGGAAGAGTGAAGTGCGTCCTTCCATTTCTTTTTTACCTTAGGAAGAGTAACGCCGTCCATCCCAACAATGCATCAACGCTCGAGAGATACCCAAAACGTGGCGCCACCGACTGGGGAAACCCTGCTAGAGTGGACCAGGACCACTGGCTTTCGGACAAGACAGCTAACTTCAGCCCCGCCCCTGTCGGCAAGACCCTATAACTCAGTCGGTTAGAGTGTGGAGCTAATATTCCCATGTTACTCCAAAGTCGCCAGTTCGAGCCTGGTTAGGGTCATTTCCGACGCTTCATTCGACCCTATAACTCAGTCGGTTAGAGTGTGGAGCTAATACGACCGTGTTACTCCAAAGTCGCCAGTTCGAGCCTGGTTAGGGTCACTCGTACTTTTGCCTCATGTGGGTACAATACAGACGAAGGCGTTTCTTTTTGTCGTGGCGTCATACGAGGGAAACGTGTCAAATATACAAGGCTACGAAGGATAAAAGCCATAGGCTGGCATAAAGCCCGAAGGTTGTCCCGGCATACCCATCATCATGCCCGTGCCCATAGGCATCTGCATCATGCTTTGTGTGGGCATGCCTTGGGGCATCATCATACCGCCTCCAAATGGTGATGAGTCGACAATACCACCTGCAGCGAAGCCCGTAGGTTGCGCACGGAGGGGATCATACTTTCCACTGCTTTGCGGCGCGGACGTATCTTTTGAGAAGGCGCCAGAGCCCGTCTTCATCTGCTCAAACACACTGGCTGCACTGAATCGGTCCTGTTGACTCGATGCACTGGTCGTATCTGCAGTGGCTTGACCCAGCATGGGCTGTGGCACAGGTTGAGGCGCTTGAGGTTGGGGCACACTGAACATGCCCGTCGGTTGCGGCATGCCAAAGCCGGGCGGCTGTGGCGCAAACATGGAGGTGGCGCCAGTAGGATTGGTTGGCACGAATTGGCCCGTGCCCTGCAGGGGAATGAGCGGCTGCAGTAGGCTCTGATTTATGGGTACAGGAGCAATAGGCCCGCGCGGCGCATTGGGATCGGGCATACTTGGTGTCGCTGATGGCTTCGGACTCGGCTTGAGTTTTTCCAGCTTATCGAACAGGGCCGAGTTGGGATCTGCGGGGCGCTCGTCCTTCTTGGCCGCTTTTTCACGCTCTTCAGCCTCTTCGCGCTCGCGACGGCGAATAATTTCCACAGCAGCAGCGATCGTTTCGGCACTGACGCCCGTCTGGTTCGGTTGTAGAGCCTCTTGAGCCGCGGCAGTAGAAGTGTCGTCCGTGTTACGCGACATGTCCGTCGAGCGCGGCGGCAACGGCTCCGGTGCTGGCTCTGGCGCACGAGTAGTAGACTTGCGTGGTGCAAGACGGCGCTGCTCCGCGATTTCTTGAGCTTGTAAGCGTCGTGCTAGTTCCTCATCTGTTTCCTTTTGCTTTTCCTCTTCTTCGGGTGAGCGTTGCGGCATCGGCGGAGGAGCTGACGACTTTGAGTACTTGTTTTGTACGTGTCGCCGAACACGCAAGATATCACCTTCACGCAGTCCAAGTCGGCGCAGTGAGTCTACACTCAGTTCAGGGAGAACAAATGTGTCCATATGGTCACGTTCAAAGGCATCCGCATAGCGTGCACAATGCTGCATGTCGACACCCGCTTCGACGAAAAAGTCAAACCAATCGATATCGGGTCGGTAGCTGGACGCAGGTCCACGTCCACGAGACCGAGACACGGAGCGTTCGGGATACCCCGATGCACTCTGGCGCTGAGATGCAGCAGAAGGCGGGCCCGATGGGGTGCGCAAATTGCGGCCTGTAATGCCCTCTAAATAACGCAGATCCGCCAAAGACATTTTGAAGAGGGGCACATCAATTAATGTGCCATTAGCCTTGTGCAAACGCACTGTGTCCGTGCGTACTCCAACAAGCTCGGCCTCGACTCGGAAACGCCCTGTTGCATCGACCCACGTCCGCATGCGGCCCTGATTCGGAAGCTGAGGAGGGTGATCTACCAAGGGACGCGCAGCGGACTCGTGTCTTTTAGCTTCGGTAGGCCGGCGTGGAGCAGCACGGCGTGGATCGCGCATCGTAGAAAACTTGTGGTTGAGAGCGTTTAGTGCAGGGCTGTTATTTTCTTTCAGTACCTCGACATAGGAAGCAGGAACGACGCCGATATGGCCTTTGGCATTTTGCAGTTTCCACCATTCGTGGTCTTCACGCTCTATGAGCACAAGCTGGTCGCCTTCGGACACGCTCAACTCGTCGTCGGCCTGGGCCTCAAAGTCGTACAAGGCCACGACCATTTCGGGCACGCCCGTTTGAGTGGGAGGAGAATGGGGAGCTGACGAAGAGACACGAGGTGTGGATGCAGTGTGTGCTGGCTGCTTGCTGATCGCCTTGCTTTTCCCGATGCGGGCGGAAATATCCTGGTAAGCTGCGCGTGAGCCGACGTGAAAGACCCATACATCGCCCTCGACTTGGGCGGCGCGCTCAAACGTAATGATCAAGTACTTGCCCTTTTCGAGCGTCGTACTCTTCAAGTGCTTGATGTCGACGCGTGGCACGGCAGCTCCATCCGTATCTGTCGCGAAAAATACAGAGCCATTTCCTACGCCCAGTGTGCCTTTGTTTTTGCGCTTGCGTTTTTTCATGTCCAGCTCAGTGACGGACCACATTTGGATCTCGTCTTGCGTAGACGACGCTGTCCATGCAGCTGGTACGGCGCGTGGCGCCACAGTGGATGCCTGTCCATCTGTCTCGTCCAAATCGTCTTCCGCGC
>ERZ500979.83-NODE-83-length-37291-cov-11.360780_pt1 | contig 37291 bp, 37 predicted proteins | sample MGYA00248864_ERZ500979 | MGnify/ENA primary metagenome ERZ500979 (study PRJEB25958, sample SAMN03398550) | human skin metagenome | study: EMG produced TPA metagenomics assembly of the Human Skin Microbiome Metagenome (human skin metagenome) data set.
GTGGTAGAGGGCAGGTGTGGAGCGATGATTTCCCATGTGGTCTCGGGAATCTCTCGGAAATTCTCGAGGCTGCTCATACCGAAAATTCTTTCACACTTACTCTCAACTAATTAAGAGACACAACCTAGATTAATTTGCCTTTAGCTGCCTGATATCCCAGGGTCTGCAAGAGTTTTCTCCAGTGTTTGAATGCGTTGTTCGAGAGAACCGACGGTAGTGACTATAGATAAAGCAATGCGATTTACCTCAATGTTTCCTGATTCATCAGAGAAATTCTCAGCTAAGAATTTGAGGCGTTCTAGAAAATTTGAGGTAGTAGGAAAAACATCACTGTCTATTTCTGAAGATATTTGATCGAGTAACGACCATAACGAAAAGGAATCTGGATTCATTCTCTACCCTTAAGTGAGGTCTTGATGTTACGTGCTCGTAAGTTTGTTGCCTACGCTCTTGCATTTTCATTGGTTACAAGTTCTCCTATTGTAGCTAATGCTGCAACTGTGTCACCAGATGAAACTATGGATGATTGGTCTGAGATCGGTTCTCAGTCTAATCCTGAATCGCCAATTCTGATTGAACCGAACGATCGTAGTGAGGTTACATATCAGCCTTATGGACTCTGGGATAAAATCTGGAAATCTACCTCAAGGGTGCTGCTTTCGGAAGTAGAGTGCATGAGTAAGCTCGCCTACTACGAGTCCCATTTCAAGGCAATAGGTGCATGCGTTCCAACGCCAAAAGGGACATGGCTTTTAACCGTAAAATGGCTCGATTAAAAATCCCTTCTTAGGGTGGAGACTCTTTATGTCCGAGGAGCTTCTCACTCGCTACCAACACGCGCTGCGATGAACGCCATCGAGGTCCACGGATAAACACGCTTATCCGTGGACCTTATCTTTGCTTCATCCGCGTCCCAACGCTCGCCGTTGTCGCGTGCTTACCTGCTTAATCCGCCAATCGCTCGCGCGTTTGTCTGCCTGACACGACCAAACCCGCCGAGGGTTCGGCGGGTTTTCAATGCTGACCTCCCCCCCCCGACGGGCGCTTAGGCGCTCTAGGTTATGAGACCTTTGCACTAAACCGCAACCAGCTTCGAGACATTTGATTTGGTTCGTGTCAACTGTGAACGAATCGAGGGAACGATTAAGCGACCATTCGACAATGCTTCAGCTTGAATCCGGTCCCTTTCTTGCCATACAGCTTGTTGGCGTCTTTGACTGCTGCAACTTTCGTGTTTCCAAAGCCCCATATGTACTCTCCGGTTGCTTCATTGCGGAGGTTGACGATAGGACACTTAACTTGCACTCGGTAGACAGCATAGGGTGTGATTTCTGGTGGAACGCTGCTTAAGGAAGTGGCTGGGGTAGCGCTGGCTGTTCCCTGCGCCCCGGAAAGGGCGATCATTAGGCTAATAGCGACTGCGGATAGCGAGCGAAAAGGTTTCTTCATGACGGCAAACTCCTTCGAGGACGGAATAGTTGAGCAGAAATTCGTTGAAGAGCTGCATTTGTACTGCTCTCAACCGGAACTTGAAAGGCTGATAAAGCGGTTTAAAAGTTCCTTCGCTCAAGAATTTCACGAATTGGATGACTTTTCTCCCGTTGCAGTGGAAACCGAAGAAGACGACTATAATCTAGCTATCGAAGCAGCAGGTAGGGGCGATTTTGAGGATCTTCGAGCTTACGTAATAAAGCAAGAGTTTGTTTTCCCTGTCCGAAAAAAGAACGAGGAAGATCTCGACAAAATCAGCAATAGGGTCTTCGGGATTGTTGGAGAAACTGTTGAGGATGTCCCCTATTTCAGCTTCCTTGACCTGGAAGGGGATCGGACCTAAGTAGCCCCAGCGATTCTCCGCGTTCTGAGACGCCTGCACCACGCCTGGGTGATGTGCTCGACGCTCAAGAGCGCATAGAGCGCCCCGGACGGGGCGGGCGCGCTGGCTGGCGTTAGCCGCGTTCAAAGTCAGCGATAACCAAGTCAGCCGCCCTCGCCGTCTGCGTCGACACCTGGCGCTGCCGCGCGTACGGCTGCGCCGCACGCTTGCCCCTGAATTTTTCGTGCCCGACAGCCCCGCCTTGTACGTGCTTTTTCCCGAGGCCACCACGGAATCTCGGCAGATTGCCCGGGAGGATCTCGATCGGGCCGGCTCCCAGGCCCAGGAGCTCGACGGGCGGATCAACGACCTGCTCGCCGTCCTGGACGACGAGCTCAGCGAGGGTGCATGAGTGATCAGGGCACCTGCGAGTGGTGCGGCGGGCCGATCCCGCCCCGCTCGGATCCGCGGGGGCAGGGGGCTCGGTTCTGCCGCCCTGCGCATCGTGCTGCCACCCATGCGCGACCGCCAGACCATGGCTAGGCGCGTGCGCGGGTATCTCACCCAGTCCAAGAGCGAGGCCTACAGCGGCTCTAGCACGCCAGGTAAAGCCACGAGCAGCGAGCGGAAAGCCTTAGCCACGATGGGCCGCAGAGGCGGACAGAAAGCCTCACAACGCTGGAAAACAGACCCACACGGGGAATATGCACGAACAGAGCGTAAGAAACTCCAGGCTGCAAACGTCCTTCGCCAGAGTCGTGGAAAAGGTACTCGAGGTCGCGTGTTAGCTACAGCAATGGATATTTTGACCCAGACAGGAAAACTTCCGTCAGGGCGAACTGTAGGTCAGGAACTAGGCATCACCCGGCAACAGGCGAATCGGCATTTGAAAGCTTTACGGGAAGCTGGCCTTATTTAATTAAAAGTGGAACATGCCGTAAGCAATATACGGTTCCCCTGCCGCTAGGCAGTTATATAAAACCTCACTTGAAGAAAACCTTGAGGGAGCAGGGCAGCTTATATGCTTTTAACATGACTTCCTCTGCTCTCCTAGACCGCGCAACCATTCGCCATAACCTCACCGAATTCAAGGTGCGCTGGCTTGCCCATATTGAGGAATGGAAAGCAGAAAACCGACCGGCCACTGAATCAAGCCACGACCAACAGTTCTGGGGCGACCTCCTCGACTGCTTCGGGATTAACGCCCGCGACATCTACCTGTACCAGCGCTCTGCTAAACGAGCATCGACCGGACGCACCGGCAAAATCGACTTGTTCATGCCCGGCAAAGTCATCGGCGAAGCAAAATCCCTCGGGGTCAACCTCGACAATGCACACAACCAGGCGCTGGACTACCTGTTGGGCGGTACTATCCCGAACTCACAGCTGCCGCCCTACGTCATCTGCTCCAACTTCGAAACCCTGCGCATCACGCGCCTCAACCGCGACTACGTAGGCGATACCGCAGACTGGGACGTAACCTTTTCCCTTGCCGAGATTGACGAGCACGTCGAACAACTCGCGTTCCTTGCCGACTACGAGACCTCCGAGTACCGCGAGGAAGAACAAGCATCCCTTGAAGCATCACGCTTGATGGTTGACCTGTTTCGCGCGATGAATGGCGACGATGTAGACGAAGCTGTGGGCGATGAAGCCCCAACCACCCCGGAGGAAGAAGACGAAAGGGTCATGCGCACCTCGGTCTACCTCACCCGCATTCTTTTCCTCCTGTTCGGAGACGACGCCGGACTCTGGGACACCCCGCACCTCTTCGCACAGTTTGTGCGCAATGAGACCACCCCAGAAACCCTCGGCCCACAGCTCAATGAGCTATTCCGCATCCTCAACACCCCAGAAGATAAGCGCTCTAAGCGCCTGCCTGGAACCTTGGCGAAATTCCCCTACGTCAACGGCGCAATTTTCGCGGAGTCGTTGGAGCCGGAGTATTTCGACTACGCCATGCGCCAAGCCCTGCTCGATGCTTGCGACTTCGACTGGTCAAAAATCGACGTGTCCGTCTTTGGCTCCCTGTTCCAACTGGTCAAGTCCAAGGAAGCCCGCCGTGGCGATGGTGAGCACTACACCTCCAAGACCAACATCCTCAAGACTATCGGCCCGCTCTTTTTGGACGAGTTGCGTGCCCAGGCTGACAAGCTGGTCTCCAGCCCCGCCACGCCAGTGCGCAAGTTAGAGGAATTCCGCGACTTACTGGCTACCCATATTTTCTGCGACCCAGCGTGTGGGGCGGGAAACTTCCTGCTCACTGCCTATAAAGAACTGCGAAAAATTGAAACAGACATCATCGTGGCTATACGCCAGCGTCGCGGCGAAACCGGCATGTCGCTGAATACTGAGTGGGAACAGAAACTGTCGATTGGACAGTTCTACGGCTTTGAGCTGAACTGGTGGCCGGCAAAAATTGCCGAGACGGCGATGTTCCTAGTGGATCATCAGGCGAATAAGGAGTTGGCGAATGCGGTGGGGCGTCCGCCGCAGCGCCTGCCGATTACGATTACCGCCCACATCATCCACGGCAACGCTCTTGCCCTGGACTGGGCAGAAGTACTGCCCGCGGCAACAGGGGAGACGTTTATCTTCGGAAACCCACCATTTATCGGTCAAGATACGCGCACAAAACAGCAGCTCGAGGAAATGAAAGCAGTGTGGAGACGTAAAAACATCTCGAGATTGGACTACGTCACGTGTTGGCACATAAAAAGCCTTGACCTTTTCAGTACCCGTAACGGACGGTTCGCTTTCGTAACAACTAACTCGATTACCCAAGGCGAACAAGTGCCGCTTTTATTCGGCCCCATCTTCGCAGCAGGTTGGCGTATCCGCTTCGCCCATCGCACATTCTCATGGGATTCCGATGCTCCCGGTAAAGCCGCAGTCCACTGCGTCATCGCTGGTTTCGACCGTGCACACGAACCTCGCCCCCAGCTCTGGGATTACCCAAATGTCAGCAGTGCCCCCGTGGCTGTGCCTGTAGAGCGCGTGATTAATGCTTACCTCGTCGACGGCCCTAATGTCCTTGTCCAAAAGATGACGTCGCCCATCTCCTGCGAGATTAAACCCGCAGTTCTAGGCGCAATGGCAAAAGACGGAGGTGGATTGATAGTTGAAGCCCAGGACGTGCAAGAAGCTTTGGACGATCCGATAGCGGCAAAGTACCTACGTCCGTACGTTGGCTCGCGAGAACTTGTTCGCGGCCTTAGTCGGTGGTGTCTCTGGATGGTCGATCTCGACCCCGCCGACGTTCAGGCAAGTACTTTTCTGCGTTCACGAATTGAACAAGTACGCGCCTACAGAACAACGTCCTCGGCTCCTACCACGCGAGACATGGCAAAGATTTCCCATCTTTTCGCACAACGTTATCGGCCACAAACAGATTTCCTTTGCGTTCCGTCCGTTGTTAGCGAGAACCGGCCATACTTCACAGCTGCGGATATTGAGGAAGGAACAGTTGTCTCCAGCCTTGCGTTTGCGGTTGAAGATTCTGATAGGTCACAGTTCGCGTTGATTTCTTCGTCAATGTTCATTACTTGGCAAAAGATGATTGGTGGACGTCTTAAATCTGATCTGCGTTTTGCGAGCACACTGACGTGGAATACGTTCCCTGTCCCAGAACTGGATGAGAAGACGCGCGAGCGGATTATTAAGGCTGGGCAGAAAGTCCTCGACGCTCGCGCCCTGCACCCGGAGCGTTCCCTCGCGGAACACTACAACCCGTTGGTCATGGCACCAGAACTGGTGAAGGCGCATGACGTGCTTGATAGGGAAGTGGATAAAGCTTTTGGTGCTCCTCGTAAGCTCACTTCGGAGCGTCAGCGCCAGGAGCTGCTGTTTGCCAACTACGCGAAACTCACCAACGACTAGCTCAATGCTTGTTCGAATAGGCCGCACTCATGTCGCGGGTGCGGTCTACTGTCACTGGTATGAGCTTCCTTACCGAGTACAACGAACCCCGCGACCTGAGCCTGATTGATACCTCTCCCGCCAAGCTGGAGGGGAATTGCTACGAAGTGGCCAGCGCTTTGCGCGCCGCCGCCCGCTTTCTCGAAGTCCTCCACCAACTCCCAGAGACGCCCGCAATGCGCGACTGGCAAGGCGACGCAGATGAGCTAATAAACATCGCGAAGGCGCTTACCGATGACGCCGCAGAGTTTTTTAGCGACCAAGACTCGCAACAAAACTAACGTCCCGCTCCTGTTGCGGAACCACGTCGCGTGGTTATGCTTTTGGTTGCCAGTTGTGTCGGCACCGGGGGCTTAACTGTGAGAAGCGGGTCGAATAGCGGAGTTCTCCGCTAGGAGGTGTAAAAATTCCTCTGGGTCTTTAACCGTCAAGCGAATGGGTCTTCCGATATTGCGGTGTAGGAGGATATTTGCAGAACCGGCATGGAATGAAATAGTGCCATCCAGGAAGTGAACCCCAAACGTTTGGGATTCGAGTATGGGGCCCGAGGGAAGGATCTCCGCCCCCTTCAGAGATTCCAAACGAACGTTGCTAACTGGAATGCCAAGAACTGAAATCCGAAGGATTTCATCATTCAGCAACACCCCGACATTAAAGAAAATTGCCAGAGACACTAAAAGACCGCATGCGATAAAGGCGGTTTGATCTCTTCTGGTCAAGAAGTAGACACACAATAAGAGTACTGCGAAGATAAGTACGATCCGACTAAAATTATATCCAAATACTCTTGATCGATAACTTGAACCAGTCATGAATATCACTCAACTTCCTTCCAGCTATCTTCATGGGTAGTAAGGCGAAAATCACCACTGTGAGCATCGTGAGGGAGAATGAGGTAATTCCCATGAATAAAGCAATTCCCCCGTGCAAAAAACACAGCTGCCAAGATCGCCGTAGATTTCCATTTGTCGGATGCGAAAGTAGCTGCAGCTATGTACACCTCGCGTGAAGTGGAACAAGATTGCATTGGAGACGTCGAAACCTCATTTATCGGGGTAACTGAAGGAACAATTGTTACCTCAACGGGAACTTATTATGCGAGGGCTTATAGTAATCCGGCTCGCGTTGAATGTAAGATTCCTGGCAACCTTTAAAAGGTAGGACTCGGTTAATGCATATATCTAATATTTATCTCGCCTACGTCAAACGCTTCCTTCTAGACTCGCATGGTAGTGCAATCCAAGGTAGTGCAATCCAGGTTCTTGCAGGTGCCAGTTTTGATGAGCAAGAGATTCTCGAGTGGATTGATGAAGGCAAAAAAGTAGACCATGACATTTGGTACGAGAAAATTCCGATAAAGAATGCTTCCCATTCTCTCAGCTCGCCGAGTGAGGTATTAGTTTATTTCGATGGGTGTTCTTTTAACGAAGGATGGGAACATGATTTCCAGTGGACAGATCCAGTAGGTCGTAGAGCCCTTATCCCCGAAAAGTTTAATGGAGTTGTACGCCCCCAACCTGAGACAGAAGGAGTGCTACGGGAAGACGGATATGTAGGTAATGATTACTATCTGTGGAGAGTTCCTTGCCCATGGAAAAGCCGCTACCTTTTAGCTCCATTCCAGGAAAAGAGTAATGAGTACATTGACTACGGACGTCCGTTTACGGTTTGAGCGTAATTAAATCGTAAAATGGTGATGCGAGAAAAGTGACCTTAACTAGAGCAGCTAGTTAAGGTCACTTTTGTTTGTGGTAATGATTTCATCAAAAATAAATCCGATAAGACATCAGAAAATGGTTAGCCGTGACCCGTTAGCGGAATGTAAAGCTCTGCGTCTACTCTTCTGTCTGCTTTCATCCTTCTCAATTCCATAAAATGCTGAGGAACGTTGTTGCTGACTTCCCCAAGCCACTCGATTTTATCTCCTGATCCATAGTCCAAGTCCCCGACAAGTGGGTCTCCAGCAAGTTGATCCGCCCAACCTTTTACAGCAGTATCTTCCTCCGAAGAGACGCCCCCAGTACTCGGTATTGGGAACATTTCCATACCAACATACGCAAGTCCTCGCGTAACTCTCATTACTGAAAATACGCAGTAGACGAATTGGGGAGTTCTCCAGGCCGCTCTAAGCTCGACAGCCCCGGGGGAAATCAGGTTTTCTTCAGCGAAATATCTCTTCAAAAGAGAATTCATATAGCCCCCGAAAGCTGATGAGCTCCACTCAGCCTTCATGTTCCACACTCCACACTTCAATGCGCAAAAATTTTGTCCTGCACCAATTCACTGTATTTTACAGCCGAAAAAACTCTCAAGCGTTTATTTCTAGATTCTAGAATCGTGCTCTGATTCTTATCCTCTCCAAGACGGGCGACACATGTAACAGTTGATTACGCGCAAATCGCGCACATCAAAACACCTACCCGTGTCGAACCAGACCGTGGCGGGCTGGATAACACCCCAGCATCCGTCAGCGACCGACCGACCGACGGAAGAACCCCCGCTAGTGCCCCTTTTTCACACTGGAGGCACGGCGCTCCCTCCCCCCTCAGGAAGGCCGGGGGTTGCAGGGCTTGAGCAGCGTCGAAAATTCGAGCGGCGATTAGCGCCCTTGTTCGATAAAAGCTTCTAGTGCTTCAGCCACAAGGGCCTGCAGGGTGACGCCGCGCGAGCGGGCCGCATCAGTCGCTCGAGCCTTGAGGTCAGCAGGCACGCGTACGTTCATCGATACAAGCGCGGGGGGCGTGGCAGCGGCAGCTCCAGGGCGTGGAGGGTAGCGACTTGGACGTCCTCGACGGTGTAGTGCTCGCCTAGGCGGTGAGCAGCCTCCGGGGCGAAAGACTCCAGGCGGGCGCGGGCAGCTTGGGCAGCGGGTGAGGGCGGACGTTTACGTGTAGACATGATTTCATGTGTACACATAGGCGAGCTAGGTTGCTACTTTTTATTACTACCGCGCTAGCTAGCTTGCTATCTAGCATTCTTTCTAGCACCTCCTCTTTCTCCAGGACGCGGGATTTTCCTACGGAAGCAAACTCGCGTACTTCGGTAAATCGCCTACATAAGGCGCGCTTTGTTTCTTCTGTTGCCGAGGGGTACCAATCCCATGGGCCGTCATTGGATAGCAGGTAAAGCGAGGTATATGCGGCCTGTCTATCCGCATACCGTGCGGCTAGCTTGCAGGGGTAGGGGTCGCTCATGGTGAACAGCTGTGACACCGGGAGCTGACCACGAAATTCGTCCAAGATGAGCACGTCATGCGCATCATATCCATCAAAAGCGCCGCTATTGTAGTGGGTGGCGCGGTAAATATCGGCCCAATCCGCGCTTTCTAGGGCACTGCGAGTTTTTCCAGTTCCAGTAGCGCTGAAAAAGCATTTTACCTGTACATCGCGCATTTTACGGCCCCAGGTTTCGGCATTGCGTGCTTCAATTAGCGTTCTACACTGACGCTCGAATTTCCAAGGGTTTTCGTTGCTAGCTAGCAAGCTAGATAGCTTGCAGTTAGAGGACATGATTTCTTCGCGAAGCTCCTCCAAGTCAGAGCGTTGACCTTGACTCTCCTTGAAGTCGATTTCGCCTTTGACCAGCGGCAATTTGCCTTGAACCCGCGTTTTTCTTTGGTTACGTAGGCTACTGCTTCACGAGCAGTGCCGCGTCTAGGCTCCAGATGTGCTGTCGGGAGCTTATTTTTTAGCGTGCTAAATCGTATCGGCTGGTCGTGGGATCGGCATATCTGCCAGTGTAAATAGCCGCTTTTCCCTTTTCTAGCTGACCAATATATGCCGAGTCGCTAGCTAGCTTGCTTTCTACTTCGTCTCTGCTAACACCTTTGTCTCCATCTGCGGGACTTGTTAGCAGCCAGTCGCGTGTTCGCTGGTCAGAGTGTTTTTGGTGGTGCTGTTGCAAAGTTGGGGCAGTAGGAAGAATGTCTGAGGTTGACTACGATAGTGCTCGAACCTCGAAGTAATCAAGCTAGTTGTTGTTAAAAAGGAAGTCTATGAACCCTGCTGCACTGATCGTGATTGATGTTCAATATGCCTTTGATGATCAAACATATTGGGGAAAGCGTAACAATCCGGGCTGTGAAAGCAATATTTCCCGTTTGGTGAGTACTTGGCAGGATAGGGTTTGGCCGATCGTGGTTGTGCGCCATGATTCCGATCGCCCAGGGTCGCCACTACATCCAAGTTCCGCAAAACATTCATTCAAAGATTGCGTGCCGCAAAACTTCGACTTGTTAGTCACCAAGAACGTAAATTCGGCGTTTTACGGTACCCCGTCCTTGGAAGAGTGGTTGCACACACGGGGGATCAACAAGCTCGTAATTTGCGGCATCACTACCAACCACTGCTGTGAAACTACCGCACGCATGGCCGGAAATCTGGGATTCGACGTGTCATTCATTCTAGATGCCACTGCTTGTTTCCCGCGCACTGATCATGAAGGAAAAACTGTATCCGCAGATGAGATCATGCGTGCCACTGCTGCAAATCTTCATGGCGAGTTTGCCAACGTAATGACAACGGCGAACTATGTGGAAACCTGTGCGAGAAACTTCAATTAGGGTGCGGCGGAGACACTGACGGTGTCGGCGAGTTATCAGGTGGCCACGGAGTTTCTCCCGCCGAGTTTTCCTGTCCATTCCTATCCTGTAGCCAGTCAGCTCGCCGACAAGGTGTGCGCGATGTACGAACGCCACGGCGCGACCCCTCCGGGGCGGGCGTCGACGCGCTACCACGATCTCTACGACATCGCCCTGATTGCCTCTGAGTTGCCCGTTTCGGCGGCGGAGCTGAGCTCCGCCCTGAACACCCAGTGCAGGGTGCGGTCGATGACCCTGCCGCAGCGCATCACCGTGCCCGATAAGAAGTGGGAAAGCGAGTACCCGTTGAAGACGCGGGCATTTACCGGGGTGCGCAACAATCTGAGGGATGTCGGTGAGGCGTTGCGTATCGCCGGTTTCCTTTTGGACCCCATCCTGGGCGGGGTTCCTGCCACCGCGGCTGGGGTGTGGGACCCTGTCAGCCTTGCCTGGCGGTAGGCGACGTCTCCTGCCCGCCACCGGTGCCCGGGGAGCGGGGCGGGCATGACCCGCGGTGTGTTATCGTTGGCGGATTTTCTCGGCCTGCGCCTGGACCATGCGGGTGAAATCTTCGGGTGCGACTTCGGGGGAGCCGGAGACGGTGTAGGTGGCCCCGTCGATCTCGACGTAGGCGATGCGGCTGACGGAGCCGTTGTCACCGGAAAGGGGGGAGGAGGACTGCGTCAGGGTCACCTCGGCGGCGGTGACGGAGTCGGCGCCGTCGACGCGCAGCTCCATGGGTGCCGCAGTATAGGATGTGGATCCGCCTGCGTGAGCCCTGGTGATCGACTCGCATACCGACACGTCACGGGGGTGGTTCAACAGCTGCGGGTCGGATGAGACGGCGACGCTAAGTGTCGCGTCAGTGGACTCGTTGGTGAAGTCGCGGGCCGCGATAGCGTCGGGGTTCTGAACGATTTTGGAGATGTAGGTCACGCCGGTGGGGATTAAGGCGGCGCATTCGGCCGGGTCGGCGGTGACTTCTTGGGCCATAGAGACCATGTCCTGGTTGATGCCGGGGCTTTCGGCTTCCTGGTCCTGGATCATCTGGTTGATGCTGTCCATGCTGTAGCCCTGCGGGGCGGCGGTGTCGTCGACGACGGTGGTGTGGGGATCGACGGGGCCCTTGTCGACTGTCGGGGAGGCAGAGACCCCGGTGGCGGGGTTGTCCCCGGTGTCCTGGTTGGTGGAGCAGGCGCCGACGGTGGTGCAGGCGGCGGCGAGGGCGAGGGCGGGCACTATGTGTCGGTTCATGCACACACAGTAACAAACACCCCGGTCATGCCCCCTGGCCGGCTGGGGATCGGAGGTGCGCGGGGCGAACATGTGTCGGGTCCCGCCGCCATGAATTCCGGTGCGGGGGCACGTGGGGTGAGTTACCATTGCCGCATGCTGTCGCTTTACGAGGAATTTCCCGACGACCCGGTTACGCAGAGGAGCGCTAAGGAAGAGGAAGTCGAATTCCACTTCATCGTCTCCTCGGTGCCGGAAAAGAGGGTCGTGGGTGACGACTACGCCAAGGACAAGCTCAAACTCCAACTTATGCTTATGCCTGGTGTGGCTCTCCGGCTACTTCCCGACGGGGACGTAACCACCGGGAGTATCCATGTGCGTTACCCGCACCTGTTTCACACCCGGCAGGGAAAGACGCTCTGGGATCCGCGGGAAATCGCCGATCTGGAGCCGTTCAAGGTGTATCGCGCGCGGGGTAGCTACTTCTTTTCCGATATCAGGAAGGAACCCTACGTCACCATTTGGGAAATGCTTGACCCGCTGCCCGACCCAGAGATGGAAGAACTCTCGGCCAAGACCGCCGAACCGGTGATCCTGGAGGCCAATATCGGACAACTGGTCCTTGACCGGACGTTCCCGAGTTTCGAGGGTAAAGCGGACGACCTCGGCGTCAAGGTCAGTATGTGGTACGAGGGGCCGGAACTGCTCCTCGCGGGCCAGGGGAACATGGCGAAGAAGTTCAAGTCGGCGCTGAACTTCATCAACAACGTCCTCTCCCAGGAGTACCTCGATAACGCGCGCATGCTGGGGGCCGAAAAAGCGCTTCCGGCCGCGAACCGGTGGCGCCACGATGTGGCCGAGGCGGAAGGGAGGCCGACACCCGCCCCAAAACTCGGGGTGGAGGACGTCTACGCCAAGCTGACTCCGACTGTGGTGAACATTCCCCACAGGGGAAACGTTGGTGTCGAGTTCGACGACGGGTACATGTTCGGTGGCCACCCCGTGACGGTGAAGACGAAGAGGGACGGAACTCCCACCTCGATCGAGATGGACGTCTAACCCGACAGTCCTTCTCCCACCTTGCCCTGCCGGGCAGGATGAGGGGTGCTTGCCGGGTTGTCGCTTACTCGGCAGGGGCTTGGCGGAACGGAATGCGCTCACCGTGAGGTGTTTTCGCTGGTGAACACCCACTTGCTCGCGGGATGAAGTTGAGGGTGGTGGCTGTTGCCTGCGAAATCACCCACGAGAGGAAAACCGTGTGTTCGAAATCCGCCAGCGGGATACGGGCGAGCTTGTTGACCAGCACCGCCATGATCAAACACGCGGTGTAGACGATGAAGGCCCTCAGCTTCTCGGTGGTGGACCGGTTGCCGGAGAAAGTCACAAAGCTATTGGCGTAGTAGGCGAACAGGCTGCCCAGGATGTAACTGATTGCCCGGCCGATCAGGGCGTTTGCCCCGGAGGTTTCGAGGAAGTGCATGGTGCCGAAGTCGATGGCGGCACCGATGACTCCCACGATGCAGAACAACACCACTGCCCGGGCGTTTTTCGTGCACCTGCCCGTCGGCCGTGGTCTATCATGGGCGTCGTCAACTGTCTGGCTTGGGATGAGGTGCGTCTGCGGAGGTCGGGTAGGCCATAGGGCTTTTTATAAGGTGAACTAGATGAGGCCATGAATATGGGCGAAGGGGTCGACAGTGCTGTCTGTTTGTGGCTGATATTCCGCTAGCGTGGTCGCTTCTTCAAAAGCTTCTGCACCGAAGAGGTGCTGGATCAGCGAGGCAGTCATGTCCAAACCCGCCGCAACGCCCGAGGATGTCCATATTTTTCCATCCTCCACCCAGCGGGCTTGAGATTGCCATTCAACATCATCATCCAAGGAAGAAACCCAACCGAATGCCCTCTTGTTGCTCGTTGCTCGGCGCCCTTTAAGGAGACCCGCGGCTGCCAGTAGGGCTGAACCAGTACAGACCGATGCCACTATCTCGGCGCGCTGTCCCGTTTCCTTTAACCAGGACAGGAAGGTGGTGTCTTGAACTAGGGTTCGCGTGCCCGCACCCCCGGGGATCAGGAGAATATCCGGATTCTCGAGGTTTGTGTAAGGCAGATCTGTCAAGACACGTACGCCCTGGGCGCTCTGGACGGGCTCTTTTTCCTTTCCTAAAAACTTATACGTATGTCCGGAACCTGACTCAAAAGCTCCACCGGCCCAAAGACGTCTAACACCTCGAATCCTTCAAAAAGGATGACGGAAACATGTCGCTCCCCAATCAGCTTTCCCATAGTCATAGATTACATGGTAGAGGGTGTGTCAGTGTGGTACGGGCAACCGAACCCGGACGCGGTGATCGTCAACCGGGTCTTCGAGACGGCCTAACAACGCCCACACGCAGCGGCCATCAGGGAATGAGAAACTGAGTCTGCTCTGCTCTCCGCCCAATTTTGCAACAGCATCCAATAAAGTCACTTCAAATCAGTAGCCCTGTGTGGGCCGTGTCCTTACACGTCAAAGCGCGGTCCGCATTGGGCCTTTGTGGATTACCGGCTCCAATCGGCACAAAGCAAATCACTCAACGACCTTCGCATTTGCTCAAACTTTCACCACACAGCGATCCCAGTCAGAATTCGAGTATCGGCCTGCGATCTATCCAGACAGCAACCCGCCGTCAGAAAATCAAATCCGCAACCAAGGCTTCATTCATCGCCATCTCAAATGTTTGGCACACAAAATTACAGCAACACGTCGAATCGGAATCTCAGGTATCCTGCGGATGCAAATGACTAAAGGAATCGCGTGCTTCCTGTTAAACGATGCGGATATACTGAGATGCTAATCAATCTCGACCTATAGAGTGAAGCTCACTCAGGCCGTAAATATCCATCAACCTGGCATGTAATGCCGCGGCAGCAATCGGAAGAAGCTAATCATTGGACAAACCGTTAACAACACTCACGGTTAAACTCGATCACTTCACACCCCAAGGAACGCCGATGGTGCGTTTACCAAATGGGCTGCTATTAGCCGGGGACCAAGAGATCAAGACATTGAGCCCTAAGGTGGGCGACATCCTCGTGTATTCCTCGGGCTGGGAAATCGCATCCGACCGCAGCTGGGAAGTTAAGGCTCAAATTGGGGTTATCGAGCAAGAGGTCGGCCCCGACGGAGTTCTTATAAAGACTCCGGACGGGTATGTCCAGAAGTTGGTGCATAGAAATACTCGATGGAGTCTAGGAGATTACGCCCTCTTCAATGAGAGTTCTTCGATTTTGAATGTCATCCCACAAGAGGCAGCGCGAAAAAGCACTATCGAGGATGATGTCAGTGCCTCGCAGTTTCGTGTCGACCTAGACCCCGAGAGATTTCATTGGGACTATTTTGTCGGCTCGCACGAGATACTGTCCGACGCAAAACGAATAGTAGAGTTGTACACCACGCCCGAGGGACGAGATTTAATCTCACAGATGAAGGTTGATCCTGTACACGGGATCCTTTTCGCCGGTCCACCGGGAACCGGGAAGACCTTTTTAGCTCAAATAATGGCAGCCCAGTCCAAGTCCGCCTTCTATTTGGTTACAACCGCGTCTCTAGGTGGTCAACTGGTAGGGCAAAGTGAAGAAGGGCCTGGCCCCCGGAAAGTGGACACGTCGAGGGTTAGCTATGCTGCTTTGGTCAATGTATCTGAAGTCTCGGCTTCAAAGGCATCAGGGGCTATAAAAGTGCGCCACGAGTGTCGTCGGCGTGTGTTGTAGCGCATGTACCATCGAAAGACTTCCTGCCGGCAGGCGATCGGATTGTCAAAGTCTTTCCTATCACGCAAGGCTTCCCGCTTGAACGTGGCGTTAAATGATTCTGCTAGGGCGTTATCCGCACTCGTTCCTATCGCTGCCATGGACTGGCGCGCACCCAACGACGAGTATTGGTTTCTAAAGGCTTGTAACATAACCCGGCCCGATTAGGGACTACGTAATGAATCCTCGGATCCCTCCGGTGGAACTACTTAGAACGTAATGGGGCAGCTTTCGCCTTAGCTTCAGACTGCGCTGTACCCACAACCTAGGAAGCACGGTAGAACTTCACCAACCCTGCGACGATAATGAGCCCGCTCAACGGCACGGCGAAAAACACCGCCACCCCTTCCCAGCCGGTGAGTTCCTGGCCTGCTAGCAGCTGAATCCCTACCATCAGCCACGGCAATGCAATAGCTGCGGCATGCCCAGCCATCATCCAGCGCCCGCCCGGCGGCGTGCAGGAACGCGCTAGTGTCACTAACCCTGCCACTAGTCCTACTGGAATGAGCACGATGGCCGTCAAGGTTGGCCACAGTGCAAAGAAGTCGAAGGCGATCCCCCCTAGCTGCGCGTTGCCTCCATTGAGTGCCATGGATGTCAACATCCAGCCGGCCACCGACAATCCGCACAGCACAGTGATGCTGCTGCATACCGTCAATACGCGCGCGGACCAAGGGAGAGGAGATAGGAGTCCGGGAAGCATGCCTACAAAGTAGCACGACCCCTTCGGGTCGGTGGACGATTCCCAGGCCAGGGTGGCAGTGGGCTTATCCTCACCGTAGCGGTCATGGCGAGTTGGGGGCGCCGCATGCGGACCCGCCGCGCGGGCGCGCACAAGTGACCGAGAAACAGAGGCCGTCGATGTCGCCGCATCATCCCGATATCCGGCCGGCAGTGTCGTCTGCGATGAAAATTTCCGGTAAGTTTCGGCGGGAGGTGATCACGAGCAACGAAAAAGACAACGAACTCACCCCCACCCCGGGCTTTCGGCTGTCGGTAACCACGGCGAGACAATGAAGCCACCTTCACGATTATTCTTCAACGTTAAACAGATGAACTCGACCGAACGACGATTCGGCCCTGAACCTCGGAGTCTCGTCCTGTTGGGGCCGGGAGGTCGTCTGGCCGCGTAGGGCTGCGAGCTGCCACATGCGACCGACACTTACCTTTGCTGCGTGGAAAGTGGCGAAGCATGTTGAGGCAATGAATTGAAGAGGGGCCTGGCCCCGGAAAGTAGACACGTCGGGGGTTAGCTATGCTGCTTGGGTCAGTGTAGCTGATGTGAGTGCTTCGAAGTCATCGGGAGCTAGAAGGTTGCACCAGGAGTGCCGCCTGCGCGTGTTGTAGCGCATGCACCATCGGAAGACTTCTTGGCGGCAGCTGATTGGACTTTCAAAGAGTTTCCTATCACGCAGTACTTCACGCTTTAAGGTGGCGTTAAAGGATTCTGCTAGGGCGTTATCAGCACTCGTTCCCACTGCTCCCATGGATTGGCGCACACCAAACTGGGCGCAGTGGTCCCTAAAAGCCTGTGAGGTGTACACACTGCCATGATCAGAATGGAAAATTGCCCCTTTAAGGCTTCCGCGGACCTTTCTGGCATGAGACAAAGCTTCGATAACCAGCGATACCCGCATGTGATCCGCGAGTGCATGACCGACAAGTTTGCGAGAGTAGACGTCGATGACCGTGGCAAGGTACATATTTTGCCACCCTTACACGGCAGGTACGTAATGTCGCCAACATAGACGTGGTTTGGCCTGTCAGCGGTGAATTTGCGGCCTACTAAATCTGGCATGACGCGGTGACCAAGCTTACGCCTGGTAGTGACACATCGGCGGCGCTTGGTAAAGCCTTTAAGCCCCATGGATTTCATGATGCGTGCGACCTTCTTATGATTGATCAGGCCGAAATCCGTATCACTGTTGAGGCGCGCAGCGATGCGTTTAGCACCATAAAGCCCGTGCTCATCATCGAAGGTGGTCTTGATTTTTGCACCAATAAGGGGCATCGGAACACATCTTTAACCTGCGTTTTTCTCGGGTGTTGACCCATTTATAAAACGAGGAGCGATTGAGCTTTAACACGTGGCACATCCGCTTAACCGAGTACTCGGTTCGGTGGTCATAGACAAACTGGAAGCGGATTACCAGCGTGTCTCTTCGGCAAAATACTTCGCGGCCTTGCGCAGGATGTCGCGTTCTTCGCGCAGCTTTGCGTTTTCGTTTTCTAGCTGGCGGATCCGCTCAGAATCAGTCGTCACCTGAGCTTTATCACGCATGTTTTTCGAGTGGGCACGTTTGCCGGTGCCGTACTGCTTAAGCCAGGAATAAAGTGAAGAACGATTGATTCCTAGCTCTGCTGAAGCCGTGTGAAGTGAGAGGTCCTCATTGTTTTCGTAGAGGGCTACAGCATCACGTTTGAACTGTTCGGAGTACCTAGGCATGGTGGTCGATTACCTTTCTTCCCAACCCAACCGGGCTGAATATCAGGTGTCTACCTAACAGGGGCCAGGCCCGAGTATCTTTGGCAACGCAGAGGTGACTGCCCAATTAGACCGCGCCACTCACGGGGATGCGTTCCATCGGGCTTATATCCTTTCCGTGGTTCTGGAGGAAACCGGCGGCGATGAGCATTCCTATGAAGAGGGCTTGGTGAGGCTTTCCATGTTCGGCACCAAGGTGCCGACACAGGAAGATGTCAACGCTGTTGTCGCTGATAGCGGCGGTCTTATTTCTTCTGCCACGGCTGTTGGCTGGGGTAAACATCTTTTCGTTCTGGAGGCAGAAGCGAATTCCTAAAGAGGAGCCTCGGTGGGCCAAACGCCTCGAGCTTTACCATTTATTTCCGGACCACGGTCCCGCGCGGGAGCCGGGTGGCCGTGGCCGCCATAAGCGTGGTGAACACGGTGAAGTAGGCGAAGGTCGACCATCCGACCCCGTGGGTAAGGGTCATCAGCACCGTGCAGACGGATACGCCGAGTGCGCTGCCAAGTTGGGTCGCTATGCGGCCTGCAGCACTGGCATGGACGACTTCATCTTTGGTTAAGCCGTGGTAGGTCGCGGACATCGTGAGCACAGTAAGGGCTCCGATGCCGCCGCCGCGCACGAATAGCCCGCAGCCTTGAAGGATGAGCCAGCATGTCGCCTGGCCGATGGGAAAGGCGAAAGGTAGCGTTCCGATAATAGTGGCGGCAATGCACATGTAGACGGTCTTACGCGTACCCCATCGAGCGATAAACTTTTTCGACGCCGAGCGGCTGAAATACGCACCCACACTTTGTAGGGCCAGCAGAAGTCCCGCATGCAATGCGGTGTAGGCGTAGTTGCCCTGATAATGCAGCGGAATGAGGAATAGTCCGCCATAAAACACGGTGCTCGCAATGGCCAGCGTTGCCCACGCTGAGGCAAAAGAGGGGTGGGCGAATAGGCGGACATCGATAAGCGGCGACGGCGCCCGGAGCGCATGCAGGACAAAGTAGCCAATCAGCCCTGCTCCGGCGGCGAGGACAATTATGCTTGTCCAAGAGTTCATATGTCCGATGGTGGTAAAGCCATAGACCACTGCGAGCAAACCCGGGGCGAGCAGGAGGTACCCCGTGCGGTCCAGCTGGGCTGCTGTGTCTGCTGGAGTCCGTTCTAGGTAGTGGGTAGCCAGCGCAATCGCTGCGATGCCGATGGGAACGTTGATGAGGAAGATGGCGCGCCAGCCGATGGCATCGACAAGCAGCCCGCCCAGTAATGGGGCAATCGCGGGTGCAATGACCGCAGGGAGGCCGATTGCGGTAATGGCGCGCGTGGCCTGATCCTTCCCAGCGTTGGTGACGATGAGGGTCTGCATCACCGCTACCGAGAAGCCTGCCGCGAATCCCTGCAGGATGCGGAAGGCGATGAGCATGTCTATATGTGTAGAGACCGCGCACAGGATTGAAGCGATGGTGAAGACTGCCAGCGCGGTAATCCAGAGATTTTTGGCGCCGAAGCGGCGCGTTGCCCAGCCGCTGAGAGGAATGGCCATAGTGGAGGCCAACCCGTAGCCGGTAATGACCCATTGGGCGAGAACTATCGGTGCGTTGAAAGCCTCGCCAATGGAATGAATGGCGACGTTGACGATGCTGATATCTAACAGCGGCAAAATTGAGCCGAAGACTAGGGCGATGACGACCCGCCTAGTCTGGGGGTCGAGTTTTTCTTCTTCCTGCATGAGGGGTTCCCTTCGAAGTGTGTGCTCACAAGGCGTGGTGAGGTGTGGTCATGATGGAGAGAGTGATGGTGGTGTGTGGTTTAGTGGGCGAACGGTCCGTCGTTGGTGAGGTCGGTGAGCATTTCCGCGAATTGTTGTTGTGCGGGCTCCGGCCAGCGGGCGAGGAACTCTTCCAATTTTTGGGTCAGGCGCGAGCGCATCACGGCGACGTTGTCTTGGCCCAGTAGGGTTAGCGACAGTTGTATCCACCGCGCGTCGCGGGGATCGGTAGCGCGCGCGATAAGCCCGGCTTTTTCTAAGGCCGAGGCATGGCGGGATACCACCGAGCGGTCCAGGCCGATAACGGTGGCGAGCTCTTTCGGAGTGGAGGGACCGCAGCGGTCTAGGCCGCTGAGTACTAAATACGTGGATTCATTGATTTCTTCACCGAGCCCCTGGGTGAGGTGGGCGTACATGCGTCGGCGGAGGCTGCGCTGGGAAAGTAGTCCCAGTGTGTCGGCGACTTGTTTGCTTGGAGTGTCCATGCCGGCAGAATACATGCGGAGTGCACGCGTGTCTAGTGCACGCGTGTTTATTGCACGCTAATTTTGGCGAGACGATCGTGGTAAAGAGCGGAAAGCGTATAAAGTAACCGCGTTTGTCCATTTTCTGGCCCGATTTTTGGCGAAACGCGGTTGTTTTGGACAGCCTGAGGCTCAGCCGTATCTCTTACTGAAGGGAGGAGCACCGAAATCACAAATGAGCCTTCCGGTTTTCCAATTCCGGTTCCCCGTGCACGCACTTTAACTTTCTGGAACGCTAGGATGAGAAAGAATAGATCTAGTTAAGGAGTACAAAGCAATGATCGAACATGCCGCGATGATTGCCTGCTAAGTCTTTAAGTTGTTTGTTGATGCCGCCTTCCAGCAGGTTCGTGGTGGCTTTTAAGTCTTGGGTGACACCATCAGGCGGGGTAAGAAAGACAAATAGTTGTTTTGCGTGGATGAGTTTTTCTAACCGTTTGAGGGCCCTGCGGGCGTTGCGGTGGGTGTACCACCATTTCTGGTTAGGGCTGACCCATTTGGGTACTTGGCCTGGCGGTATGGTGCTGCGATAGGTTCGCTGTTTAAGCCAATCAGCAAAGGTGATGCGGGTGTGGTGGACTGCAGTGGTAAACCGTGCAGCATCGTCGGGACTGTGTACCGTAACGAGCATGTAGCCCAGTTTCCGGATTGCTTTATGTGCTGGATGAATCGGATTGCGACTGATGTCGGCGAAGGTGTTGCGCTGGACGTGAACAAGACACCGCTGAATGGTCACATCGGGCCATTTAGCCCGTAGTGCTTTTAAGGCTCCACCTGCCCCGTCGGTGGTGACAACGAGTGGTTGCGCGATTTTGTCGAGCAGTTTCAGGTACTCATACGAGCTTTCGCGCAGGCACCAATGCCAGGCGATGACGTGTGTTTGGGTGCAGGCTACAAGCAGGCATTTCTTGTGAAAGTAGGTGCCGTCGATAAAGACTTGGTCATACACACGATGGGGATCTGTTGCTGTTGGCACGGTGATAAACCACAGCAGCGTGAACCACCGGGTCAAAGTGCGCCGTGTTACCCCGAGACGTGTGGCGAGATGGTCTGCGGATTCGCCGGACAGGATCCAGTCGATAAAGATGTTAAAGTGCCGAATCTCGCTGGTGTGCGCGCGAGTATTAATCGATGATGCTTGGCACTGCGGGCATAGCCAGCGTTGGGTTCCTGCAGCTGTCTTGCCGTTCTTAACCAGTCCGTGGCCGCACATGTCACACGACGGCCGGTTCCTATTAGCCATAGAAACTGGCTTTACCGCATCAGTAGCAGCTTTCTTACCACAGACCTAGGACTGCCTGGTGTTAATTTCACCGATCAGGCTGTTGGAACCAAATCAAAAACAAGATCGCGGCATCGCCCAAGGCTGCCCCAGGAATCCGCATCGGGTTATACACACGAAATGTCCCTTAAGCCCTAAGAAGCGCGGTGGACGCAGGAATACCTTGCATAGAGAAAACTCACCAGACCTGGCGGCTATGTACTACTCCCCCACAGCCCGGATGCCAGCAGCATTGGCCGCACATCTTTTAAAAACCGTGCGGCCATGTACAGTTTCCCGCTTAGTCGTTGCCCAAATAGCTCAATGCAGCGGCAGCAAGTGCTTCGGTGCCAGTGCGCAATGTGGGTTGGAGCCGTGGGGCGAAGTGCGGGCTGTGGTTGGGAACATCCTTTCCTTCTTCGCGGCCGGAAAATACCCAGAAGCAATAGGGAACCCCATAGGCTCGCGCAATGGTGGAGAAATCCTCGCTGGCTGTTAGGGGCTCTGCGGTGAGAACGCGGTCGGCGCCGAAGTAGGATGTGAAGGCTTTCTGGAGCCGCGCCGTGGTCTCGTCATCATTGCTGGTAAGCGGGTAGGCATCGTGATAGTTAAATTCAGCAGGCTGAGGGCTACCGGCAGCCTGGCACTCAGCGTTGACGATGCGCTCGATGGCGTCGGAGATTTTGTCGCGTACTTGCTCGCTATAGGCACGCACGTTGATCTTCAGGTTAGCCTCAAAGGGAATGATATTTGCCTTCGAACCGGCATTGATAGCACCCACGGTCAACACGCCAAACTCGGAAGGGCTTAGTTCGCGGGAAATGACTGTCTGAAGGCGCATCACAATGGAGCTGGCCAGCACCACTGGATCGACGCTGAGGTGTGGCATGGAGCCGTGCGAGCCTTGGCCATAAACCTTGACATCCAGACTTACCGCGGTGGACATGAAGGGTCCTGCGGCAAGAGCAACGGTGCCAGCAGGAAATTGGCTAGCAAAAACATGTTGACCTAGGACAACATCGGGAGTTGCTACCTTATCTACCAGACCGTCATCCACCATGGACTGGGCACCGGCGGCGATTTCCTCGCCCGGTTGGAAAATTAGTTGCAGGGTGCCGGACCACTGGTCGGTGGCCTGCGCCATGAGCGCACCCATGCCCAGCAGGCTGGCCACGTGCGAATCGTGACCGCAGGCGTGCATGACGGGTATGGGGTTTCCATCCGGGTCAAGGGCGGTATCGGTGGAGGCATAATCCAGGCCAGTGTCCTCCTTGACTGGTAGGCCATCAAAATCCGCGCGCAGCATGACAGTTGGCCCGGCACCATTTTCTAAAATGCCAACCACGCCACCGCCTACATCCACTTGTTCAAACCCGAAGTCAGCAAGCTTGCCCTTGATGATGCCAAGCGTGCGCTCCTCCTGCATTGATAGCTCCGGGTGCTGATGCAGGTCCTTATAAAGTGGCTCCTGCCAAACTTTGACGGAGTCATAGTTACTGCAGACAGTGCGGACAGACATTGCTTCCTCCTTGTGGAATCGCGGTGGAATATGGGTGCCAGTGTAGAAGGGTGGGAGGAAGGTGGGCGTCGGCAAGCAAGGCATTTTTGTAATGCCAGCCATAGTTTTATGGTAAAGAGACAGACGCCATGGCCCGCTGAGCTGGAGTTTTTTAAAGGATCAATGACGCATCCACTTTTAACCCATCGGACATTAATAATTCACTGATTGTTTGTTTTCCATGTATCTGGGCTTCACCCGTCCACCCTAGATTGACCGAGTGACCTTTCAGGAAGACTCTCTCAGTGGCGGCAACTCAGGCACTACCATCGCCCGTCCCGCCCACACGGAAAACCCCAGTGATTCTGCGGCACTGGTGCGCAAAGCAGCGCGCAATCGCCACAAGGAATGGCTGCTGGCCGCAGCGCTATTAGCACCGAACCTGATCCTGCTGGCTGTGTTTACTTACCGGCCGCTGCTAGATAATATCCGGCTATCCTTTTTCAATTGGAATATTTCCAGCCCTACCTCCACCTTTGTAGGCTTGGACAATTATGTGGAGTGGTTTAGCCGCGAGGATACGAAGACCATCGTGCTCAACACTTTGGTATTCACGTTCTTTGCGGTCATAGGCTCCATGGTCATTGGTCTAGCGCTGGCATTACTGCTCAACCAGAACATTAAGGGCCGCAACTTTGCACGCTCGGTGGTCTTCGCGCCCTATGCCATCTCTGGCGCGGCCATTGGTATCGCCTTCCAATTCGTCTTTGACCCGAACTTTGGCCTCATCCAGGACATGCTGGGCTGGTTCGGCATCGACTCCCCGAATTTCTATGCCGTGCCAGGCTGGGCGATGTTCATGGTGACGTTCACCTTCGTGTGGAAAAACCTTGGCTATACCTTTGTCATTTATCTAGCCGCGCTCCAAGGCCTAGACAAGGAACTGGATGAAGCCGCCGCTATCGACGGCACCGGACGCTGGCGCAAATTCTGGCGTGTGACCATGCCGCAGCTGCGCAATACGACCTTCTTCCTTTCCATCACGGTGCTTCTTAACTCCGTGCAGGTCTTCGACATCATCAACGTCATGACCCGTGGCGGCCCGCAGGGCAATGGCACGCAGACGTTGGTTTTCCAGATTTATAACGAGACCTTCGTCAACTTCCGCGCCGGCTACGGTGCGACTGCCGCCACCATCTTGTTCCTGATCCTGCTCATCATCACCCTGATCCAGGTACGCATCATGGATAAGCGAGGTTAACCCACATGGCTACTTCAACCCTTCACATGGTCACGGATGAATCCCCCACCACCCGTCGCGCCAAGCTCGTCGGCGGCTATTTGGGTATCCTCGCGGTACTGCTCCTTATTGGTCTCCCGCTCTTTTGGATCCTCATGACCTCTTTCAAGGCCAAGGGCGATATTTATACGGATCCGGTTAACTGGCTGCCGCCGGTATGGGAGACTGAGAATTACTCCGATGCCACCACCCGCGTGCCTTTCTGGACCTACCTGCGCAACTCGGTAGTAATTACCGCAGTGCTGTCCATCATCAAGATTGTGCTTGGTGTCATTTCTGCCTATGCGCTGGCCATCCTGCGCTTCCCAGGCCGCCATCTGGTGTTCTTGTTGGTCATTTCCTCACTCATGGTGCCCAGCGAGATCACCGTCATTTCTAACTACGCCTTGGTCAATTCCTTGGGCTGGCGCAATACCTTCGTGGGCATCATCGTGCCGCTGGCCGGCGTGGCTTTCGGCACCTTCCTCATGCGCAACCACTTTTTATCCCTGCCCTATGAGCTGGTGGAAGCCGCCCGTATGGACGGCGCCGGCCCCATCCGCCTGCTCACCAAGGTGCTCCTGCCGGTCTCTTGGCCAACGCTGACCGCGTTTTCCGTCATCACCATGGTCAATGAATGGAATACCTACCTGTGGCCATTCCTCATGGCCGATACTGAGGACGTTGCCCCACTGCAGGTGGGTCTGACCATGCTGCAAAACAACGATGGCGTAACCAACTGGGGTCCGGTTATGGCCGCCACCATCCTCACCATCATCCCGATGGTGATCATCTTCCTAGCCTTGCAAAAGTACATGATTCAAGGCCTGACCACTGGCGCCGTCAAGGGATAGAAGGACTTCTACCCCACCCACGCTCGCCGTTTCCACATATTTTATTTCCCCCCTTAACCAGGAATTTTCAGGAGAACTACATGCTACGCCGCACATTCCTCGCCCTTGCTACCACAGCCGCATCTGCTACCACTCTCGCCGCTTGCGCCGGCACCTCTTCTACTAACCCACAAGGCGGTAAAGACAAAGGCGGCGATGGTGAAGTCACCGAACTGACCTGGTGGTCCAACCACCCGGGCACGTCTAAGGACATTGAGAAGGAAATCATCTCCCGCTTTGAAAAGGAGAATCCTGATATCAAGGTCAACCTCGTTGATGCCGGCAAGAACTACGAAGAGGCTGCACAGAAATTCAACGCCGCGCTCACCGGCCAAGATCTACCGGACATCGTGGTGCTTTCCGACGTCTGGTGGTACAACTTTGCCATCAACGGCCAGATCGCCAACGTGGATGACCTAGCGAAGGAAGCCGGCATCGACCTGTCTACCTATGTGCAGCCCCTCTACGAGGATTACAACTACGACGGCGGCCACTTTGCGCTTCCTTTCGCTCGTTCCACGCCGTTGTTCTACTACAACAAGGACGCGTGGAAGAAGGCCGGTCTGCCAGACCGCGGTCCGAAGTCCTGGGATGAGATGGACGAGTGGTCCAAGAAGCTCGCCGCGGCCGATTCCAAGATGAAGCCATTTGGCTGGGGCGATGCCGTGGACTACCTGGGCTGGATCTTCCAAGGCCCACTGTGGTCCAAGGGCGGTGCCTACTCCGATGAGTGGGACTTGAAGTTCACCGATGACAAGACCATCAAGGCCGTCGAGTGGCTCAAAGACATCACCGATGAAAAGAAGGGCTACTCCTACGTGGGCAATGACATGGCCATGGAGTTCGGCACCGGCCGCGCAGCCGCGACTGTGCTGTCCACCGGTGACCTGGCAGGCCTGACCGATACCGCTAAGTTCGAGCTCGGTACTGCCTTCCTGCCTAACCCGACTGGCGACGGCGCCTGCCCCACCGGTGGTGCTGGCCTTGCCATCCCAGCTGGCATCAGCAAGAACCGCCAGTTGGCTGCAATTAAGCTCATCGACTTCATCACCAATGAGGAAAACACCTGCTACTGGTCCCAGAACGTGGGCTATATGCCGGTGCGCTCCACCGCGGTAGACAACAAGGACCAGAAGAAGTTCATGGAAGAAAACCCGAACTTCGAAACCGCCATCAAGCAACTTCCGGAGACTCGCCCGCAGGATAATGCCCGTGTCTTCCTGCCCGGCGCGGACCAGGAGATTGGTGGTGCTTTCGAAAAGATTGTCACCAACCGCGATGACGTCACCAAGGTGCTTACAGACCTGCAAAAGACCCTGCAGTCCATTTATGACAACCAGGTCAAGACCGTCATCAATAAGTAGGCTCCCCCAGGCGCCCTCCTCCCCTCACTACATTCTGAAAGGTAACCATGGCTACTGTCACCTTCGATGGCGCAAGCCGCATCTACTCCAAGGATGCTAAACGCCCCGCCGTTGACCGCCTCAACCTCGATATTGCTGATGGCGAATTCTTGGTCCTTGTCGGCCCCTCCGGCTGCGGTAAGTCCACCAGCCTGCGTATGCTCGCCGGCCTCGAGCCCACCGACCGCGGCTCTATTCGTATCGGTGGTAAGGACGTCACTGGGGTGAGCCCCTCGGACCGCGACGTGGCCATGGTCTTTCAAAACTATGCGCTCTACCCCAATATGTCCGTAGCGCAGAATATGTCTTTCGCACTGGAAAACCGCAAGGTTCCTAAAAGCGAGATTAAGTCTCGCGTGCAAGAGGCCGCGAAAATCCTGCAGATGGAAGATCTGCTGGACCGCAAGCCCGCCAATCTTTCCGGCGGCCAGCGCCAGCGCGTGGCCATGGGACGCGCCATCGTGCGTGAGCCAGCCGTATTCTGCATGGACGAGCCCTTGTCCAACTTGGATGCCAAGCTGCGCGTATCCACCCGCGCGCAGATCTCTAACCTGCAGCGCCGCCTTGGCACCACCACCGTCTACGTCACCCATGACCAGACGGAGGCGATGACCATGGGTGACCGCGTCGCAGTTCTCAACGCCGGCGTCCTACAGCAGGTGGATACCACCCGTACCATTTATGACCGCCCGCAGAACGTCTTTGTCGCCGGATTCATTGGCTCCCCGGCGATGAATATCTACGACCTATCCCATAACTCCTCGGAGCTGCGTATCGGCTCTACCCGCATCAACTTGGCCAATTACAACTTCGATGGCGTTGAGACTGTCACCGTGGGCATCCGCCCTGAAGACTGGCAGTTAAGCGATACCGGCAACGGTGGGGCGAAGTTCACCGTCGCGCACGTCGAGGAGCTGGGCAACCAGACCTACGTTTATGGCGAGCTTAACGACGCCGCCGGCAACAGCTCCGCCGACGGCGTGCTCAAGTCCTCGACCCGCATGGGCGGTCAGACCGGCATCCTGGTCAGTGCCCGCGGCCGTTACGCGGTGGGCGATACTTTCTATGTTTCCCCCGACCCGGACCGAGTGCATCTATTTAGCACCACCACCGGGCAGCGCCTGAACTAGAAGCAGCGAATAGGCAGCTGACACCTTAGATTCTTATTTTTCCCTTTGCAGAAGATAAGAAACTGATATATGCTCGCACGCATAAGATGCCCATGCAGTGCCGTTTACCACGGATATTGCTGGGAATATTGCACTCAGCGAACCTTAAAATCAACCGAAAGGTAATTCACTGCCTATGCCTTCTTTCAAGAAGCTATCTGCCGCCACTTTGGCTGCAACAGCCATCCTCGGCACCGTCGCCGCACCGGCCGCCAGCGCCAAGAGCGACCCAGTTCGCTCCCTCATTTCTCCAGGCACCTGCAAGACCATCACCAAGTTGGCCAACGATGGCAAGCCGGTTCCGGATCCTTCCATCCTCCACGACGAGGACTCCGTAAAGCCGTACTTCAAAGATGGCGTTTTGGAGTACAAGGTGGTTGAAAACTTCCCGTACCGCAAGCAGCTGGATGCCGCGGTTGCCGAGTGGAACAAGGCCCTCAAGGGCAAGGCTTCCCTTAAGGAAGTTAAGCCTTCTGAGGCTGACGATGACACCATCGCCATCATCTTCAAGCCCGACCCAAATGGCTACGTCCAGGGTGCCGCTTACCCGGATCACAAGATGGTCTTCATCAAGATTCCTAATGCCCAGTACCCAGAGGCAGTCCAGGGCACCATCGCTCACGAGCTGGGCCACATGATGGGCGCCGGTCACTCCTGCGCCGGCGCGCTCATGGCCGGTGCTAACCAGAACCCCATCTCCTACCACGTGACCCCACTGGATGCGGCGGCCATTATCCAGGGCCAGTTCGACTAAAACCCTGACGTCTCCTTTCCCCTAGGCCCAGTACGGTGCCTAGGGGATTTTTCTGTCTTCATCCGGCTACGTGTTGGGTAGGTCGCATTTAACCGATTGTTTTAGGCGGCACACAGGCCTACTGCTAACGTTGCCGTTATTCAAAGGTTTGCATTAGAAAAGGAGTCCGCCCATGGATACGTGGGAACCCACCCTGTCGACCGGCCCGCTGCTGGGCATTGCGGTGGCAGCCATCGCCGTAATCTTGGTGTTGGTCATCTATTTCAAGCTCCACGCCTTCCTCACGCTACTGGTGGTCTCGGCACTCACTGCGCTGGCTGCGGGCATTCCCCTCGACGGAATCGTGCCCACCATGACAGAGAGCTTTAGCTCCACCCTAGGGTCGGTGGCACTGCTCGTCGGCTTGGGCGCCATGATCGGACGGCTGGTGGAGGCTTCCGGTGGCGCTAAATCGCTTGCCGACGCCATGGTCCGTCGCTTCGGCGAATCTAAAGCACCCCTAGCGCTCGGCCTAGCGTCGCTCATTATGGGCTTTCCCATTTTCTTCGATGCCGGCCTGATTGTGATGCTGCCGGTTATCTTCGCCGTCGCTCGCCGCTTGAATGGCCCTGTCCTTGCCTTCGGTCTGCCGGCAGCCGGCGCATTCTCGGTCATGCACGTCTACCTGCCGCCGCACCCGGGCCCCGTTGCAGCCAGCGAATTCTACGGTGCCGATATGGGTCTCGTTCTTTTAGTCGGACTCATCCTAGCCCTGCCCACCTGGTATATCTCCGGCTACCGCTTTGGACTGCTCTCCGGTAAGAAATTTCCCATCAAGGTAACCGATGCCATCGCCGGTCCTCTCCTCGCGGAGGACGAGCAACCTCACAAACCCGCCTCGGCCGCCACGGTGATTTCCATCCTGCTCATCCCGATGGTGCTCATCTTCTTTAACACCGGTCTCAATGCTTTGGCGTCCTATGGCACCATCGACGCCGACGCCGCGTGGGTACGGTTCTTTGTCATGCTGGGCCAGACCCCCATTGCCCTGCTGATTACCGTCCTCGTCGCGCTCGTGGTCTTGGGCCTGCGCCGTGGCGTAGAAAAGACCGCGTTGGAAAAGCTTGTCGATTCCTCCCTCGGCCCCATCTGCTCGGTCGTGCTTATCACCGGTGCCGGCGGCATGTTCGGTGGCGTGTTGCGTACCTCCGGGATTGGCGATGCGCTTGCTGATTCTCTTTCCGGCCTCGGCATCCCCGTCATCCTGGCGTGCTACCTCATCGCCGTAGCACTGCGCCTGGCCCAGGGCTCGGCGACCGTTGCGCTAACTACGGCCGCCGCCCTCATGGTCCCAGCCGTGGAAGCTGGTGGCTTCAACGAACTACAGCTCGCTCTTATCGTTGTTGCAACCGCCGCCGGTTCCGTCTTTGGCTCCCATGTCAATGACTCCGGATTCTGGCTCGTCGGCCGCCTGATGGGCATGGACGCCATGACCACGCTTAAGACCTGGACTGTCAACCAGGTGCTCATCTCTGTTATCGGCTTCGCTCTAGTACTGGTCATGTACGGCGCCGCAGCTGCCTTCTAGCGCCAGCTTTAAGCACCCGCTTTAATCCATGCTGCGGCGTCGCCCGCAATTTCCGACGCCGGCCGTGTCGCATCAAAGACCCGGCCGGTTTCGTCATTTTCCAGCGGCTCCAAGGTATCGAATTGCGATTGCAAGAGCGATGCCGGCATAAAGTGTCCCGGCCGATGCTGCATGCGTTCATACAGCACGTCAAAGTCCCCGTGCACGTGGACAAACACCACGCCCGGGCAATACTCGCGAATCAAATCCCGGTATTTCCGCTTCAACGCGCTACAACCCACCATCGCGCCTTCCGGCCTATCCGCCAACCACTGACCAATCTGTTTCAGCCAAGGCTCTCGGTCCGCATCATTGAGCGGTATCCCCGCCGCCATCTTGTCGATATTGGCCTGCGGGTGCATATCATCACCATCGCGATACTCCAGCCCAACCAGCGGCGAGAGCGCTTCCCCCACCGTTGTCTTGCCCGAGCCTGATACTCCCATGACAACGACGTGGCGGAAACTGTGCTGGTTCATGGTGGCTCCTTGGGTTAGTGGTGTCTGCCCCTCGAGTTTATCGTCCTGAGATTCCCAATTGAGACACGCTCCTCCCCAGTGGATCATTCTCCTACTATTATGAGAAGCCCCTGCTTTGACTTCTAAGGATGCTTCGATGAGTAACCCCCAGCAATCTTTTTCTTGGAGAACCGTTCTTCCCGTCGTTCTAGAAACGATGCGGGGTGCATCAGTAGTCTCATACCCTGAGCTGTTTGAACAAGTTCAAAAGATAGCTGAAGCGGATTTTCCAGGACAGGCTCACCGTCAACTAAAAAGTAGATCGGTTGTGGAAGACCGGACACGTTGGGCAGTGTTCTACGCAAGAAAAATAGGTTTTGTCAGTTCCTTTAAACCGGGGTCTTTCTCCTTGACCGCCGAAGGCGTAAATTGGCTTGCTTCCAACCCATATCCTTTGGACAAAGATCAGATCCAAGAAATCAATAGTCGTATTTCTAAAGCGCAGAAGCAACAAGACGCCGATTCAGGCCCGCAGGAAGAAGTTCCTGAAGAATCTAGTGCGGATTTTTTCTGGGTACTTCGCGCGGGCCGCCAGGGCGAGCGCGAAAGGAAAGCTTTAGAGTCCAACCTAGGCATCCCCGGTATGGACTATGGCCCAGAGGTGAACAAGCAAAATACCTTAGACTCCATCAAGGCCGCGATGGTCCGAGAGCACCCAGATCTCAAAGCACAAAGGTCCACCAGCTACGCTTCTCAACTCAACCGGTTTAAAAACCAAATGCAGGTTGGCGACTTAGTTCTGATGCCAAGCAAATTGCATAGAGGGCGAGTTTATTTTGGTTATGTCTCCGGCGATTACGAGTACCGCCCCCATGAGCCGAAAGAAATGCGGCACGTCCGACCAATCAACTGGTCAAGCGATTTCTTTAACCGCGATGACCTTGGATTAGATCTTCAACGTTCGCTATCTTCATTGCTTACTATCTGCCAAGTTTCTCGGAACCATGCCTATGACCGAGTAGAGTCCGTTATACAAGGCATGGGAGATCCTGACTTTTCCTCTGAGACTCCATTGTCACCGTCGTTTGACTGGCCAGAATTTTTCGAAGAATTCGCTACCAAACTACTTGCCTTCAAAAACAACCGAGCGGAGTTACTCGAAAAATTAAAAGAGACCGCTGAAATTTCAGGACGCCCGCTCCGATTCAAGCACCTCTGGAAATGGAACATAGATGATGAAGAGGTGCCAGCTACGGATATGGACCCTTTTACCGTCCTAGGAGTTGCTAACCGGCAAATTTCGGAATCAAACAAGGTGGCAATTTGCCAAGCCTTCAAAACCGTCTTTGGAATTGAAGCCCCAGCACCAACGGATTTTTCGGGACTACCACAGCTCAACAACCAACGCTCGTGCTTCGCCACCAAACCGTCAGATGTTAAAAACCCAGATTTTTGGGACAATAGCTGGAATCTTTTCGCGTCGGCCCTCACTGCGAGCGTGTCAGATACGCCCAAAAATAAAGCTCAATTCATTCACGACTTCGACGTGATGACTAAAGACCGACAGATCACGGCATACACTATGGCTTTGTTCTGGGCACGTCCCCGCTATTTCCTCACGTTTGATTCAGTCATTACCAAGTATCTTGCCCAAGACACAGCGCTCGGAATCAATATTCAGAAGAATGTTTCGACGGGTAAAGATTATCTGCTTACGCTCGATGAAATTCGAGAATGGCTTTCTACCGCCGAGATCGAACCGGCTAATTTTCCAAGATTGTCGTACGAAGCTTGGGTTTTCAACCAGGAGCCAACCGATGGTACTGCTCAAACTGCAGAGTCCTCATCTGAAGCAGACCGCTATACCATTGCTGGACTTATCGAAGCCGGTTGCTTTATCCCGAAAGACGATATTGAATTAATGATGGAACGCCTGAAGGAAAAGAAGAACCTGATTCTCCAAGGCCCACCAGGTACAGGCAAGACTTGGCTTGCTCGCCGCTTGGCCTATATCTTGTGCAAATCGGATGCGGAAGATGTAGTTACTTCGGTTCAATTCCATCCTTCTACTTCTTATGAGGACTTCGTTCAGGGCTTTCGCCCCAGCAGTAACGGAAAGCTTGAATTGAAAGATGGGCCGTTTCTCCAAGCTGTGGAAAAGGCTAAGGAAGACTCCAATCCACACGTAGTGGTGATTGAGGAGATTAACCGCGGTAATCCTGCGCAAATTTTTGGCGAGATGCTCACTCTCTTAGAAGCTGACAAGAGAAATCCAGAAAATGCGCTTACCACGCTTTATAGCCAAGAGGGAGAAGCAGTTTTCCTACCCGATAATTTTTATGTTATCGGTACAATGAACCAGGCAGATCGATCCCTTGCCATGGTAGATATGGCTTTACGCCGCAGGTTCGCCTTCATAAATCTCGAACCGCAGTTGGGTTCCACCTGGCGAAATTTCTGTGTTTCCCACCATAATCGCAATGACCACGCTCTCAGCGACATCGCGCGAAGGATCGACGAGGTTAATCAATTAATCCGGGACGATTTCAATCTCGGTGAGGACTACCTCATCGGACACAGCTTTGTTACTCCCCGCCGAAAGCTAGCAGACAGTTCCTACGAAGCCACTATGGAATGGTTTAGCCAGGTAGTAGCTTCGGATCTTAAGCCTCTCATAGGAGAATACTGGTTCGATAATCCTTCGAAGCGTGAACAGGCCCTCAATGTGCTCACCAGCTAAGTCGCCACAACCGGAAGACTTATACGTTCCTATCCGTAGTGTATGGATGCTCCAGCTATACGCCTCGCAATCTTTCGTTGATGGGCATATATCCAATTCAGCAGTGGAGGACGCAGGAGTTGAGCTTCCAGAACTCATTGGAACAATGCTGTGTGACACCGTAGAAAGGCGTTTTCGGAAAGAATTGAGCATCGGTTTTACACTAACCGAACGAAATATAACTCGCGTGCGCGGACGAATTAACATGTACGAGACTGCCCGCCACCAGCTCCTTGAAAAGGGGCTGATTGCTTGTGAGTTCAACGAGCTCACCATCAATAGCGAAGTTAACCAGTTTCTTCGATACGCCCTCGAATACGCAGCGCAACTGCTGTCCAACGCAAACAGTGTCACCGGTGCCCAACGGTGCAAGGTGCTTGCTCGAAGACTTGCTCAAATGGGAATCTCCGAGCCAAAGTCGACAGTCTTTCCTCGCGCTCGGCTGTCTCCGGCAGATAAGAAACCAGTTGCGGTGGCTAAACTGCTTTTAGAATTAGCCGTGCCAACCCGCGGGGACGATGCCCTCCCTCGGTTCAGCAGAAAACACTTCACACAGCACGAGCTCCGCAAACTCTTCGAAAAAGCTCTATTCGGTCTGTTCCAATACCATCTCAGCCCAATAGGTTGGATAGTAAGTAGCGGCGAATGGCTGCACTGGAAGGCCCAACAAGCACCCGAACAATTACCGAGCATGCAGACAGATATCATTCTGCGTTCACCAGAAGGTGAAGTTACCGTTATTGATGCCAAATTCACACATATGCTCATTGAAAACCGAGTAGGAAACGAATCCTTTAAAAGCCCGCACCTTTATCAGCTTTACGCCTACTTACGCAGCCAAGAAACTCTCGGCAAAGAATGGAAAACCGCTAAAGGCATCATGCTTTATGCTTCTTCGGGCCGAAACCAACAGGATCAGACGTTTTCATTCTTTCTCGATGGACACCCTATAGATTTCGCTAGCATCGGTCTCGAGACCTCAATTCGCGAGTTTCGCCAGAAAACGCTTCAGCTTGTAGTTCCGAATCTCGAAATCCTTTAACCGAGAAGCTCACTAAATTCATTAAAGACTCTCTATAGAGAACAGACTAAGACGAAGTGAACCATTAGAGTACAAAGCCACGTTCTGGCCTGAACTGGTCGCTCAAGGGCTAGAACGTGGCTGAAAGTTGGGTGTGGGGTGAAGCGAACGGCACCTAAGCGAGGTTCTTGAGGGCGTCGGTAACCAGCCGCCAGAAACCAGCGTGGTCGAGGGTGGTGGCGACTTGGGTGTGGCAGGAGGCGTCGGCAGGCTCGCGCAGGTCGGTGACGGTCATGCCGGTAGTAAGGGTGCCGGCAAGCTCGACGTGGACAGGTGCCTTGCGGGTCTGGACGATGTTCGGATCGATGAGATAGGCGATGGTGCACGGGTCGTGGACCGGCGGGTTATCAAAGCCTTGGTTGGCTTGGTAGGCCTTGCGGAAGAAGCCGAAGAGGCCGACGACGAACTCCGAGACTGGGGTCTCCAAAGCCTTTATTTCTGCTTCGACCTCCGGGGTGGCTAGCGCCTGGTGCGTGAGGTCGAGGCCCACCATGGTCACAGGCCAAGGCTCTTCAAAGACGATGTGGGCGGCCTCAGGATCGATCTTGATATTGAACTCGGCGACGGGGGACCAATTGCCCTCGTGGTAGCTGCCGCCCATGAGGACTACTTCCTTGACGCGCTCGACGATGCGCGGCTCCTTGCGCGCGGCCATCGCGATATTAGTTAGCGGCCCAGTAGGCACGAGGGTGATGGTGCCGGGCTCGTGGGACATGATGGTGTCGATGATGAAGTCGATGGCGTGGGCGTCGGCAAGCGCGGTGCTTGGTTCCGGAAGTTGGACACCTTCCACGTCCATGCCGGTGGAGCCGTGGATGGCCTCGGCGACCTCGACGGGGCGCACGAGTGGGCGGTCGCAGCCGGAATAGACCGGAATCTCCGGGTGACCAGCGATTTCCTTGACCACCAGGGCATTATGGGAGACCTTATCCAAGGTCTGGTTGCCGCCCACGGTGGTAATTCCCAGCAGCTCGATGGTGGGGTTGCCCATGGCTAGAAGCAGGGCCACCGCGTCATCGTGGCCGGGGTCGCAGTCCAGAATAATTTTTCGCGTCATGTCACGAGCCTACTTTCGGGCGTTGACGGCTGCCACGGTGTCATCAATAGACTCGGGGCGCGGAATGCGGAAGGACAAAGCTAGGGCTGCAAGCAGGATGATGACGCCGGCGATCATGCCCGCGCGGTAGCCATGCTCGAAAGAACCGGAAACCGCGAACAGCACCGCAAAGGACAGGCCCGCGCCGAGGTTGAAGGCGCCGGCATTCATGCCGGGCAGGTAGCCCTGGTTATCGGCCGGCGAGAGCACAATTCCTAAGCCATTGAGCATGATATTGGCAATGCCCGCGTAGGTCACGCCCAAGAAAATAGAGACGAGAAGCAGGGTCCACGCGTTCGGAGCACCCACTACGAAAATAGAGATAATCAGGCCGACGACGGTGCCTACGAGGCCGGTTTGCAGGACGTACTTATAGCCCAACTTGGAGGCCATCCAACCGGCAATCGGGCCGAAGACTAGGCCAGCGAGGGCGTATGGGGTAAGGGTGACCCAAGAAATGGCGCTGGCAGAAATTCCGGCGCCGGCATCTGCATCCTGGCCAAGATTGGGGATAAGGCCATTCATTACGGCAAAGACACCGGTCATGGTGAGCAGAGTGGTAGAAAGCAGCGCCCACGTGCGGCGTTGTTTGAGGTAGGCCACCGGTACGAGCGGGTCGGCGACCTTCTTCTCCACATTCCAGAAGGCCCAGAAGCCGGCGGCGCCGATGAGGAGAAGGATGATGACGAGGAACCAATTGGCCTCGGCAAGCTTGCCGGCTTCGTTGAACGCGGTGAGAACGCAACCCAGCGCCACCGCCAGAGGTAGAACACCCGCCCAATCCATGCGCGGGGTTTCGGTAGCCGTGGACTCCTTGGTAAATACCTGCACCGCTACTACTGCAATGGCGCACAGTACTGCCATGGTCCAAAAGACCGAGCGGTAGCCAAAGTTGCCTGCCAGCCAGCCGCCGGCCAGCGCATCCACGCCGGCAATACCACCGTTTACCGAGGTCACAATACCCAGCAACAGGGCGTACTGCTGTTCATTGAGCACTTGCTGGCGCAGCATAATCAGGCACAGCGGAACCGTAGGCCCTGCTACGCCTTGAATGATGCGGCCAATAAGCAACACAGCGACGTTCGGCGCAATAGCCGATACCACGCAGCCCAGCGCAGCAACCGCCATCATGCCAACGAGGACCTTCCTGCGCCCGATGAGGTCACCCCAGCGCGGCAGGAATAGTGAGAACAGTGCCGCGGCCGTAAAGAATGCCGTTTGCGTCAGGCCGATCTGCGCCGTGGTAGCTCCCAACTCGTCTTCCATCGTCGCCAAGGCGGGCGAGAGCATCGACGCATTGAGCTGGAACGCAAACACCGCCGTAAGCAGTGCGAACATCAACGGGATATAGGAGCTGGGCTGGAGCTTTGGGGACGCCGAGACAGCCATTTCTTCGATTACCGCTTTCATATTGATTTAACTGTCTAATTATTTTGTTTCTGGGCAAACAATTAGCCGACCTCGCAGTAGATTTTAGGCTCTTTGCTTCAATGAAGATTAATTGGCTCTATCCACGAAGTCGTTTTGCGTTTCCCTTATTTAACACAATGTTATACAGAGGCTTTTCCGACAAGATCGCCTTTTTCTCGGCCTCCAGGACAGCTTCACGAGTGCAGAAGGGCTGCAAAGTATAAGAATCCATTTGCGGGAACCACTTCGAGACCCGAGTACTTTGCTGCAGGCTACTTTGATGAGATTTAAGACGTAGCAACGGAGCATTAGAGATTCCTACATAAAGGAGCAATCCATCAGCATCGTAAGCTCGATAAAGCCATTCGTGGGTTCGGTAGGAACGGACATGAAACTCTCTAGCAAGACATTCATACTCCTTCTTCCATTTTTGTCTCAATTCGGCAAGTGCTACCTTGTTACGAGACGCGACCTCGCTCCAAGAATGAATTAATTCCGCCATTTCG
>ERZ500979.100-NODE-100-length-32360-cov-5.036774_pt1 | contig 32360 bp, 23 predicted proteins | sample MGYA00248864_ERZ500979 | MGnify/ENA primary metagenome ERZ500979 (study PRJEB25958, sample SAMN03398550) | human skin metagenome | study: EMG produced TPA metagenomics assembly of the Human Skin Microbiome Metagenome (human skin metagenome) data set.
CAGAACCTGCTGCCGCTGGTCTCCTTGAATACCCATGTGCAAGAGGGGGTTGTATTTTTCAAAGGGCGACTCATCTTCCTGCGTCTGATCCGCTGCTTCATCGTCAGGGCCGCCTCCGACGTCGAGGACTTGATCGAGGCTGTCTTTGGCAGGCACACCCGCTGGCTGGCCAGGCTGAACGTAGCGATGCATACGCAAGACATGCTCGGAAATCATGCGGTCGCGTTTCTCGTCAATGTCGTCTGTAATGACAAAGAGCAAGTCGAAACGCGACAGCAGCGAGTCTGGCAGCGCAATATTCCGGCCAGGTTCCTTGTGCACGTCGTACTGACCATAAATGGGATTCGCAGCGGCAATGACGGAGCAGCGAGCATTGAGCGTAGTGTGGATACCTGCCTTGGCGATCGTCACCGTCTGTTGCTCCATGACTTCGTGGATCGTGACACGGTCTACATCAGACATTTTGTCAAACTCGTCAATGCACACGACGCCGCGATCCGCCAGAACCATAGCACCCGCCTCGAGACGCCGCTCACCTGTTTCGCGATCGGTCGTGACGGCTGCAGTCAAACCAACACCACTGCTGCCACGGCCCGTCGTGGCAATCGCCAGAGACGCCGTGTTCAGCACGAAGCGCAGCATCTGACTCTTGGCAGTGGATGGATCACCCACCATGAGGATGTTGATATCGCCACGAATGTGTGTGCCATTTGCGAGGTTCTTCTCCTGGCCACCGAGGAGCATGAGCAAGACGGCGCGCTTCAAGTAGTCGTGCCCAAAGATGGACGGAGCGAGCGACTGGGCGAGCAAGTCAAACACGTCTTCCCGCCGTGATATTTTGTTGATGTTGCGGATGTCCAGATCTGTGAGTGGCAGCTGTGAGATGCCACCGCCGGCCTTGTTCGACAGCACATAGACGTAGTTGCCGATCATCAGTGTTCGGAATGTAGACGTGGTGCTTTGACCCACGCGATTACCGAGCGACTTGTACATACCCACGAGCTGGATGCGGTCGCCCGGCTTGACCTGGTCGACGAGGTCGTCATCCATGACCACATCGATGCTGCGTGGCAACTGTCCTGGCGGCGCCCGTTCCGGCATTTCCTGAATGCTGATCATCTGGTGGTCGCGGAACGTACACAAGCCATATTCGGTCGTGAGCCTGTTCCCACTCTCGTCTGTCGTTGGATACGTGCTCGTAGTCGGCGGGCCTGTGCCGTACATGGTCGCGTCGCGATACTCACGCATATGGAAACGCGAGGTCGTATCACAGTAATGGACGGACCGGACAATTTTGGGCCGCACCAGCGAGCACCGTGTGACAATACCTTCGAGCGACATCATCTTTCCGAGGTGCATACTGCGCAGCATGCGTGTATTCACATGGTTGTCACCGAAACTCCCGCGCAGCCCAATGTGGAATTGCTTGCCCTGGATATCGTCTTTGAGGGGGTCGTGCAGTTGTTCGACGAGCACCTGTAGAGCATGCTCGAAAGGCGGTAAGTAGCCGTTAGGTTCGTTTAGCAGGCCATCGGCGTAATCGCGATTGTACACGCGCACGTCGTCGATACTCACGATTAATCGACAGGCCTCGGACGCCAGCATTTGGCGGACGGCCGTGCGGTAATCGACGGCGCCACTTTGATCATCGAGAAACTCGACAAACGTTCGTGCGCGATCCTTGTACAGATCGTCATCCAGCACGGGAATGTCGAGATCCAGTGCGTCGGTCATATCAAGCGGCCGCCACGGTCGTGATCGTCGCACGCAAGGAACGCGCGTCCCACGTGGCTTTTTTGGGTATCGTAGCGCTATGGCAGACGGTCTGGGACCAGGCGACCACCTCCACTGGTGGCCGCGGGGGCCGTGGACGAGGCAAATGCATGGACCTCGGTGATCTGGGTCAGTAGCACGGACGTACCTCATGGAGCGTATGTAGGTTGTTGAGTAGCGTAGCGAGATAGGTGCTGCGAAGGGCATCTGTCTCGTCGTGTGTCTGTGGAGCGGGACGTCGATTTACCACGGCCGTAGCCAAGTCACGCAGGATGGCGGGGTCGTGGGGCTGGGTGCCTTGGCACACGCCGTCAACATAGTCGCATGCGACGGTGAGGCGATCACACAGCATTTGAAGAGCGCGGCGTTCCGACTGCATCGATGCAAGGATATGGTGCGTGCGGGGTGCATCAGAGGGGGCGTCGTCCGTGAAGCGCGCTCGTTGATGGGCGTCATTCAGCACGATACGCTCGGTCGCAGAGGATGGTAGCGATACCGTGGCGGGTGACCATGTATCGTTGTGCGAGAAGGCATGCCATGCAGCCTCGCTCAAGAGGACGAGCGTAAGGGGCGTGTCTGGAGAGAGGCAGCGGAGGAAAGTGGCATGCATGTGTGCATGGTGGGGAGCAGGCTCGGTACCGAGTGCATACCAGCCCACCACTTGTCTGCCAGGCCATACCTGCTGGTGCAGAGCCCATGCCAGCCGCAGCGCCTCCGTGTCGACTTGCGCATCGTCACGGAGGGGCGCGGCTAGCGAATCCACTACCTCGTAGCGGGTGCCGTCCATCACATGGCCCACAAGTACGCCGGCCACATTGCTCGTGGACGCATACTTTAGCGCTCGCGTGCGATGCTCAGCGATGCTCAGCGCCGGCAAGGCGTGCAGCTCGACGTGCACGGCCATAGCCAACGAGGTGAACGCTCCACGTCCGAGGTGGCGTGGGCGCGTTACATAAGCAGGGCAGAAGGTCGGTAGCCGCGACGCCACCGATCTTCTCTGGCAACGCGTCCTTCGTTGTGCATGACCGAGAGCGGCCACGCACGTCCGCATGAAGAGGTGCACGCGGCACCGCATGCGAAGCATCGATTTTCGTCGCTGAACATCAACCAGCGATTCCTGCAGCAGGTGAATACGGTGACGGCGCCGAAGGCGGCGCCCACGCCCGCATCGACGGCGACGTCGACAGCGACGTCTGCATCGCCGGACCATGCACGCGCGGCATGTCCACGGCTTGTCACGGCGATGCCAGGCCGAGCTTCCGCATCGACTCCTGCTACTGAGGCAGGGCGATCGAAAGAGCCTGGTGCTCGTGACGCGACGACCACGACGTCTTCCTCCGCCACACCCGCCTCTACGGCGCCTCGCATGCCATGGAATGCCAGGCACCGTACGGCACCCAAGCCTGTAGTGTCATCGCACGACTTCCCCACAGCCAAAGAAGCCATGGAGGCGGAGCGCAAGGCTGAGGAGCGCGCGGCCGAGGAGCATGCTCGGCACCAGGCCGCGAAGGAAGAGCTGGAGCGGTTTCGAGGCACCGAGATCCACTCGCATGACCACTGGGACGAGATTGATGAAGAAAGCGAGGACGAGCTTGACGATGTCGTTGAGTTTGGCGATGGCACGCAGTACAAGATCTCGGAGGTCGAGGAGGAGCAGTCGAAACGTGCACCGCCGCCGCCTCGTGTGCCAGCCTGGGGCCCGCTACACCGTCCTGCTGCACTGCTGCGACGGTCTGAGCCGCCTGTGTCGATGCCAGCTGCGCCAGCACCCGCATCGTCGCAAGCACCGCCGCCCGCCCCCGTTTCGTCGTGGGGTCCTCTGGCGCAGCGGCACTCCGCCCTGACCGGCAAGCCGCCGCCCAAGATCGAGCCCCCCGCTCCGAAGGTGGATGCCGCTGAGATCGAAGCAGAACAGCAGACCGAGATGTTATCGGCGGCTGAACGTGCACGTCGTCGTCGCGAAGATGACGAGCGCCAGCGTGAGGCGGAGCGTGAGCGTGCACGGCAAAAGGCGGCACGTCTTGAGGAGATGATGCACGCGAAGGAAGAGGACACGGAGCCTGCGACGTGGCGACGCACGACGCCGCTGCCCAAGAGCCTTTGCACGCCCAAGCGAGTCGAGGTACGGGAGCGCGCCGAGCCTAGGAAACCGGCGCCGAAGGAAGCGCCTCCGACGAAGCCAGCGACGCACGAGGCTGACCCTCCGACGCCGCCTGACGCGTGCGTCGTGCGTACGGAGACGACGCGATTCGAGCAGCTGCATGATGAAGTACCGCCCGTCTGGCACAAGTACGCAGTCCACCTGCCTCGGCGGCGTCACCGGCGCCATGGGCCATCGCGTGCGGCGCGGCAGGGTCAGGTGCCGTGTGGTGCGTACGAGCCAGCACCGAGTCTGCACACGCTGTTCACCGCGCACCCGGCGCGCGTCCGCCTGCCCAAGGGCCGGATCGCCCGCTCCGCTACGCCGGTACCTGCCTCGGCCTTTGCGCGTGTGGAACGCGTAGACGAAGCAGCATTTCTGCGTCGCTACGACGAGCTCGCTCATCCTGTGGATGCGCTGTTCGACGATGAGCCGCCTCGTGTGCGTCTGCCATCGCGGCGCGCCTCGCCGACGATGCCGACGATGCCTCTGGCGCCGCTGCTGAGCCACAACCTCGACGCCGCGGCGTGGGGCTCGTCGCTCACGCTCCCACCGCTGTCTGTGCCGAAGCAGTCATGGCACGCCTCACTGAAGCAGGTATGGACCCAGAACGACACCACTACCCCCAGCGCACGTAATTCACTGCGCGAGATACCCGACGATGCCGAGACCAGTGGGCTGAGCGCATGGATGGCGCCCAACGGCAGCACACTATTCCCGAGTGACTATTCCGAATTTGTGCTATCGGATGCATGGTAACTATACGCGTCGTGAACGTGCAAATACGGCGGCGGGTCCCATAGATGCACGAGATAGAGGCACTGCCACTCGCCCCCCTGCGCCGCGATCGCGCAGAGTCCAGTCGGCGCGTGTTGGTCTGCCGCGCGCACGGCGCTTGTGCCGGCCCGTCAGATGATACAGTTCGCCGCCGGGCAGAAAGGCCGGGTCCTGCAGCCCCAATGGATCGTCGACACTGGATGTGCGGGTCGTTGTCGGTCGCGATGGCTTGGCGATCGTCGAGGCGCGGACATCCTTGGCTCGTAGTGCAAGCTTTTGCTTCTTGTAGGCCCGCTCGCGCGCCGAAGGCAGCGAGCGGCGTGGATCCAGCGGCGAATGCTTCAGCGGCGCATCCTCCCAGTCGTCCGCCAGTGCGTCCTCGTCGTCAAAAGTCCGCACAATCGTTCGCTCGCCACGCAGCGTGACATGATCTTTCGGTGCGCGTGGGCGGCGAGACGAGGAGGTGGCAGGCAACGGCGCATCTCGTATCTCATCTTGCGCCAGAGCCTCGGCAAAGACCGCCGGGTCGAGATGCTCGTCTTGGTCGACATGCGTGCGCGCACGCCGAGATGGCTTGGTCTTGGTCGCCTCGCGGCGTTTCTGTGCAGCGCTCCGTGCGGCTCTTTCTGCGTGCCGCTGCGCTGATCTCGCTGCATCCTCCTCGCGAGCCTTGGCACGCGCAGTGGACATACTTACCTCTTCGACGGCGTCGTCCGAGTCATCGTCGCTCTCGATCTCGGCATGTGCGGGCTCTGCGTATACGTCTGGGTCCCCTGGCTCGTCTTCCCACGCACCCGGCGCCTGCGACGGCGGCCGGGCTGCCGCTGAGCTGCTGCGCCGTGTCATGATGCCGTGGTGGAAAAAAAAGGCCCAATGCCTCCTGCACCTCCATACAGCCTACATGCCAGACCCTGTCGCTGAGTTGCGCGGGTCCTTTGAGCGCTTTCGTGATGAGATTGACTCGCACAATGACAAGCGTGAACGACTGATCAAGGCCTCGCGCGACATCACCGCCCTGTCTAAGAAGCTCATTTTTCATCTACATCGGTTCTCGCTCGAGCGCGGTGACGCGGCTACGTCATCACAAGCCGCATTGCTTGGTGAAGCTCACACCAAGCTGCAAGGCATTTACGCACAACTGTCTCAGCTGGCACAAGAGGAAGGACTTGTCAGTGACCATGATCGTCCGAGCGTAGCCATGCTTCGATACGAACGGTATGTGGGCGACAGCATAGAAGAGATGGTGGAAGCTGCGTCGTTTTTGCATTTTCTTGAGCACCGCACTATCCTCCCCTACGAGCAAATGCAGCGTCACTTTTGTGCGCCGGACGGCCGGATTGTGGTGCACATCTCGCCGTTGCGCTACATTCTGGGCCTATGCGACTTGAACGGTGAACTTATGCGCTTTGCCATCGATGCCTCGGCAAGTCCTGATCCCATGCGCATCATTCACCAAGTGCTGCATGTACAGCGCACCATCTACTACAGTATGTAAAGGCGCGCCACTTACCCACAGCTATCGAGCCCATGTCGCCACTGTTGCCTGACATCCGCAAGAAACAGACCGTCACACTCTCGTCCATCCGCAAAGTGGAAAATGGTACGTCGGTCACTATCTTACGCAGCCGCCTATACCATCAGCGTTCGAAGCTTCGAATACGGACACGATCCGCAGTTCATCCGCGACTTTGTGCGCCGCGACCTGGACACGGTACGGACGGACGACTACGATACCATGTAGAATACATCTTAAAACATGGGCAGGAGAATCGCGCCAGCACGGCGGAAGAATAGCACACCCAGCGCAAAGAAGCCGACACTCCACGCCACCGACATATTGCCCCAGAACTTGGCGGGATGCATAATCTCCTCAGCCCAAAAACGCTGGAGCCACGAGGGCTGGATAGGGGCATGTCGACTCACCGACGAGTTGAGAAATCCTGGCTGGGCCGACCTGGTCGTAAGCGCACTGCCTGCACATACAAGTAAGAGCCTCCCTTGCTCGACATCGCGACTAGATGAAGAAGCCGCTGGCTTCGTTCGTCGAGGCGTCCACCAACGCATCACGTGATCCGAAGGGCCACGTCGGCGCGCACGACGCTGGATCCGTGCGACCCGCCATGGCTGGCGTCGTACATACGAGCCCGGGCTACACGCGGGACGAGCTCGAACAGGATGCGAGACGTATCCTCGAGTACGTACAGCCGGCACTGCATCCAGATGCGCAACGTATGGCCGGCACCGACGCCGATATGCGCCTGCTGCCCGTGCTGCTGCAGCACGATCGACTCACAGCCGAGCATCTAGACACACTGCTCCAGACGGCACATATGGACAAGGATGCCGCTATGTCACGTCTTCAGGACGCTGAATCTCAATTGCGCGAATGCGTGAACGACGTGCTGAGGCTGCACGGTGCACCCACATCAGAAGATGATGACGACGATGACCTTCTTACGTCGTCGATCGAACCACTCATGGCCCTCTTGGAAGACAAACACCCCAAACACACTCAAGATATACCAAAAACTGATGAAAGTGGTGCATCTGAGCAGCTCGCGAGTCTGTATGCCGCCCGCGCATGCACCCAACTCTTGGCCGATGCTGAGGAAACCCAGCGCTTGGCGTCGTCGTCACCCATCAATGCGCTCGTACAACTCTCTGCCCTTGTGGAAGATGCACCCCAGCGTGGACCAAGAGACTGTCCCATGCTAATGCGCACCATGTCCTGCCTCACACAGAGCCGTGATGCCTTATGCGAGCAAATTAAGCTGGAACGTACCGAGGCACTTCGCACAGCTTTCAAACAGGCTGCCTGGCCGCCCCCGGCGTACCAGAGCCCAGAAACAATGACGCGCGATACACCTGCCTATCATTTATTGGGCCATCCAGCCGTCGAGCTGGCTTGGGCGGACGTGTGCGAGTGGCAATTCACCGCGGCCACCATCGGTCTTATTCCATCACCCTCTTGTATCACCGCACCAGCTACCGTGACAGGCACATCTGACTGCTTAAATGCATCATGCCGCGATGCAGCACCTGGATCCGATACCTATGTCCCCCTCCTGGCCGTCCAAGTCATGATGGAGCAGATTCTACTCCGCTTTCGATACCACTTTGACGGTGCTCGATCTACGAACCGCCTGGACAAACCGGAATGGTTTCTCGCGCATATCTTGGGCCTCATTCAGGTCCTTGGCAACTTATTTGAGGCATCCCCCGATCCATGGACGCCGGGTGGTGATGTTGCTGAACTTACTCGTCGACGTCGCGATACATCGCTAGCCGAGGCACCACTTCGACAGCGATACGTCGCTGTGAATGCCCCATCTGAACTCTTGCATGCCCTTCTGTACCCTGCTCGCCGAAAAATTCAGGCATCCATGCACCGCCTTGTCTGTGAGCGTGCCTTGCTTGCTCACAATATTTACCAATTTATCACGTTCGATGCTGATCTGCGTGATACGTATGCACCCGCGCGTGTGTCTGCCATTTCCTTGGCTGACGAAATTTTAGCACACGAGACGTGGTTTCAATCGTGGCTGGACGGCGAACGTGCTTTTACCGAGCAGCGCTTTGTTTCGCTCATGGAAAAGCCAGGTGCCTGGAATCTTGTGCAAGCTGACACTATGGACGACGAAGGCGTCGCATCTACCACTTTGTCTGACGAAGAGATTGATGTTGATACAGCCACGACGACACGATGCGCCTGCTCTTTGGTACACATGTTGACAGGTGTTACTGAGCAATACAAGCCTCTTCATTCTCTACCTCAACGTTGTGCTTTTATTATCAAGGTTCAACGGCCTTTGTTAGATATGATGCACCACCGACTAGTTCGGCATCTCGATGCATTCGAGAATATGAGCACGGCTTTTTCCCGTGCATTACCTGGTGACATTGCCTCTTTCTCATCTGGTCCGGGCAATGAGCTTGTTCGTGGCGAGCATGGTGTGACCCGTGTTGCCAAAGCACTTCTCTCTGCCGATTATATCAAGAAACAGCTCCAGGAATGGTCAGAATCCACTTTTTTCCTTGGCATGGCGCAAGATATCGCAGAGCTTGATACGTCGTCACCACTATATCGCCTCATGGCCCTCAAGTCATCCAAGGACGACTTGGATTCAGCCAGTCTTATGTCCGTGCTACAGCGTGGAATACAGCGCGGAGCTTCTGCTGCTGCGCAACTTCGTCCTTTGTCCTCAGCTGCCAAAGAAGAACCTGCGCCCCAACCTAACCAGACTGAGGAGACAGATATGCTCGGTATCTGGGACTATTACATCACCAAGTTTGAAATTATTGCTACTCGATCTGCTCATGCTTTGGAACGCTTAACGGTGGCTGAAGTTCTGGACCTTCTTAAGCCATACATCCTGCGCCGCTGGGACCATGATGAGCCTGTGGACGATCAAGAAACCGCATCTCAGGACCAGGCCGATCAGCACCAAGATATACCTACACGCGAACTTATACCTGCTTTATCGAAACTTACCACCATGCTACAACACATGGTACAAGTCCTTCCACCAAATCTACTTCTACCTGTATACCGTCACATCGCTGCATCGCTGAGTCATGCGATTGTAGAGCGGGTCCTCATGCCTAATGCGCGCTTTTCGCAGCAGTTCACAGCATCGCAGGCTCAGCGATTCTGCCTTGATGTCAAACAGGGCTGGCTTCATGTGGCACAGGAAATTGCTATTCATCCCAAAGTGTCGGCTAGACAAGCAAAAGGCATACCAACCGGCTTGGGCCGAGACCCCGCTACGGCATGGCGTGTCTTGGTGGACGCCAGTAAGCAGCTAGAACTGTCATAAATCAAAAAAAGCTTCCGCGCCGGGAATTGAACCCGGGTCTGGGCCGTTCTGATTTATGACAAGGCCCCGTCATAACCACTAAACTACGCAGAACGCTTGTTTAAGTGCGCAACGTAATTTGTTTGTTGAACAAATGGACTAAGTTTCGCAACGCTTGCGTTGGTTCATGACATGGTTCAGGTTCTTTTTCGCATTGTGATGATCAGACCTGCTCATACAGATGATATTTTTCGATTCAACAAATCATAACACACATACGGAGTGTAGTATATGTGGAGCTGTTTGCGTGGGAGGATCAGGCGCTGGCTTTGGGAAAAATCCTAATCACATCTAGTCCTCTGAGCAGTACAAGATGCGCCAGGTTTGAATATGTCAATGTCAATCCTTGCAGTCACGTTCAGCTCGGTGGTGCAGTGGAAGCATGTGGGGCTCATATTAATATGCGGCACCCCAAGGTCGACGGATCGAAACCGTCCTGAGCTACATTTTTTGAATCTCCACGCCATGAAAGCTCATGGCATGCCTTGTATAATGACCATCAAATTCCACTTTTTTGATGAATAGAGATCTCATTAAACTACTTATTGTACAGCTGCACATGGATGAACGAATGGTTTTATGATGTTTGTACGCAAGGGTATTTATAGTCGCCAAAAGGTAATTTTCGGCTTATATTGTACAAGTGGTCTTCTTCCTCTGTCGCGTCAGGGAAACGTAGTTCTGACAACTCGTCGTAGCCACGAGTGGCTTGGTATTCTCGCTTGGGAGCGTGGCGTACCAACGGCGTTCCTTCGTCAAAGCGATGTGTATTCTCACCCACCCAGTATTTTGTTCGTCCATCTTCACTGTATCGTAGACCTGCTCGACTGCGACGGTAGAACGCGTAAGAGTGATGACGGATATCATCACTAGGTTCCCAAGAGCGATACGTATACTCTGTTCCGTACATGGTCGACATCATATCAGCTGCAATATCACCTGTGCCAAAACTATCACGCACGGCATACAAGAAAGGCATCCGACCTACCAGCCGTGGTGACTCTGTCATGTAATCCAGATGCGAGAACGCGTAAATATGTGCGATAGCAAAAATTGGCATTTCGAGACAGATAAGAATATCTTGTAGCGCCGTGGACAAGTACGTATCGTCATAAACTCCGCCAATGTGCGTTACAAGACCCATGGCGACTAGTACGGATATGAACAAACCCTGCCAAAAGCTGAAAAAAATAACGCCTTTGACACAAATGAATTTGGATGCGACACGAAATGGAGCGAGCTCTTTGGATAAGCATATCCAGAACATGGTCAAGTAGTACAACGCCACAAAAACGGAAAAGTTGTATATAATAGCAGTCCAAGTGTAACCATTTCCCAAGTGCAGATGACCATCTTCGTATTTGCCATACATTTTTAAGAGAACAGTAGTAACAGCGAGCACAGGCTTGATTTGGACGTATTGCAAAATGCCACGCTTCAGAGATAGAAAAGTGTATGGATCGCTCAGGTCCATGGGGTAGAGGATTAAGTTTAATGGAAACAAATGCGGCTTAGGTGGTCGGCCGCGCAAATGGACTAACATAGCTCCTTCTCCCGAAAGGTATTCAACGAGCAAGCTGAAAAAACAGTAAATAACAAAGGCTTCGTACAAATCGCGCATCAAATCAATCATTTCAGCAAGCTGTAATGAAAATAAAGATATGGTGGAAGCGACTGCATAAAGCAAAGGCATAATCAAGATGCGAACCACATAGCGTTGAAGCGAAGGCTTGTAGTAATTTTTTAGCTGCAGGAGGATTGAGTATAATGACACGATTGTTGTGAATATCGTAGCTAGCGTACAAAGCGCAAGCAGCGATCTTGGAAGTGATCGCCCTGACCCACCATCAACAGGAGGCGCCATAATGGTAAACAAGGGCGAACTTGCTCCGGCCATGGTGCATCAAGGTCTCGAGTCCCTTACGCCAAGATAGGCCTGGTCGTCAAATGCATTATCAGCACTCATCTCCACTCTCCTGCCTAAGTGCACCAGCAAAAGTAGCCTATCATTCCAGCACAAAAATGCATCAGCAAGACTCGCATACAGAGCTATGTGCAAAACAAGCAAGAACATGCCTAACGGGGCAGCATGGTCATGCGGGTAACGTAAAATGGGTCAAAGGGGGATGCGACCAGCCACCTATTTAATGGTGCCTGAGCTGTTCGACTTTCATCGTGTCCCAAGCTAGACGCTCGTCATCAGCGGCCTGCACCTCCTTGAGTAGCGGCGTAACGTAGCGCTTGTCCTGCTTTGTTAGTACATCACCAATAATGAAACGTACATTTTCAGGCGTTGTCCACTGGTCCTTGGGAAGATCGCGCTGCACAATAGAGCACTGAACGGCGCGCCGCATACGGTAGACGCGGTCGTATGTCTCATTCTCAGGGAGACGTGAGAGAGCCTGAGCCAAGTGTTAGCTTTCTGGTCATACACGACCCACGCTGTACTTGCGCGGGACAAAAAACCGAATATACGTACCTTCTGCATCTGCATGTTCTCTTCTTGAATGAGGTCGTCGTAGCGCAGACCCATCTGGCGGTAGCCTGCAATGTGCGCGTAAGCGTTTGCGACGGGCTTCACAAGCTTGTGAAGAGTCGGCGACGACTTAATGAAGCTAGCAAGCGAGATACTCTTCTTCAATAATGTTAGATTACTACTCCCACAATAGCGCGCACACAAGTACGTACCGACGCCATAGTCTGTCCGCTCACAATCGGTGGATGAGTATGAAGCAGAAAATAAGTGCTTCGTCAATCCGTTCCGTCCCGCGCCGGTGATTTCCAAGCATCCTCCACGTGACTCTCCACACCTTTGCTCACGGTTGCCCAACTCTTCTGAGCACCCATTGAACGCGCGCGTGTGGAGAAAGAATGCCGGGCTCAGGTGGCAAAACGATTGCTGTGCTGGGCGGTGGCATTACTGGACTGACATCCGCCTTCACCTTAGCACGGTCGCTTCCTCAAGATGCATACCGAATTGTCTTGATTGAATCTCAATCACGCCTTGGGGGGCACGTGCATAGTAACCGAGAGCCGTCTACCTCGGCCTTGTATGAATGGGGTCCCAGAAGTATACGTCCTGTTGGATACAGGGGGCTCCGCACCATTGAATTACTACATCAACTTTCTCTTCAAGACCGTATGGTACTTGTGCCTCGCTCCTCTGCCTCGGCGCAGAATCGTTTCCTATACCATGATGGGCAATTGCTCCGTTTACCATCTTCCTTTTGGTCAGCTATACAAGCGACAGTGCGGCAACCAACACTACGAAGGATATTTGCAGAAGTTCGAAACGAATGGCGCATACCTCGCTCTGAACATCTCGGCACAGCGGCTGGCGACGAATCTGTCCATGCGTTTTTCAATCGCCGATTTGGACCCTGCTTAGCTGACACGATGGCATCCGCTTTGATGCATGGCATCTATGCAGGAGACTCGCGTGAGCTTAGTATAAAAGCTGTCATGCCCTCTCTCGTCTTGACAGAGCAGATGCATGGCAGCTTGCTTCGGGCCCTTCTTCCTCGTTTTCTTAATTCTCGATACAAGGCATCTACGTATGAAAACTCGGACCAGGCCAGAAAAGAGGCCGTCGAATCGCGCCTGGATCCAGGTCTTGTACGAAAGCTCCGATCTACTAGTATCTACTCTTTTCCTCAAGGCCTTGCAGAACTGACTCGTGCTCTAGAGGCGGAGCTTCTTGCCATGCCACACGTTTCTATTTGGAAGGGCGATGCCTGCAAGCGAATTGTGCCTGGCCAACGCATTGAGATCGAAACGAATCATTCCAAGCTTTATGCTGATCGCGTCGTTGCTACTGTTCCTTCCAGCCACTTAGCACCCCTCTTGCCAGATCTGCCCCATCTCGCCTATAATCCATCTGCTCACTTGGCTATTGTGGATATTGTGCTTGGTGTAGCAGATATATTACCGATTCGTGGGTTTGGCTATCTTGTGCCGCGGAATGCCACAAATAATTCAGACGAGATCCTTGGCGTCATTTTTGACAGCGATGCTGTGCCGAATCAGTCACAACGACTTACTAAACTGACTGTGATGATGGGTGGACCATACTGGCGACACCGTTCTTCTTTTCCAAACGAAGACGATGTCAAAGAACGTGCGCTTCGTGCATTGCATTCTCAATTAGGTCTTTCTTTGCTGACCCTCACTTCACATCTAGAAAACATTTACGCTCGCGTGATGACTGACACTATCCCCCAATATCTTGTGGGACATCCTCAGCGCATGGCCGAGTTGAAAGCTGCTATCAAAATGCATCCACAATGGCGAAACCGTCTTTCTCTGCTTGGCTACAGCTATGGTGGCGTTGGCGTGAACGATTGCATTGCCAATGCCATGGACACGTGTGATGCCATTTGCAACTACGAACAGAACAGATCGCCGCTGTCCGATATAAGTGGTCTTCAGCCAGCACTATTTCCAGGATAGATATACAGGGTGCTTTATTTGTGGTAGAATGACAAGAGGTCCTGCACATCCTCCTTCGAGCCAAGGAAAATGGGCACGCGTTCGTGAATAGACTTGGGTTCGACGTCTAGCACACGCTTCTCACCTGTGGTAGCCAGACCACCAGCTTGTTCAATCAAGAAGGCCATAGGAAATCCCTCGTACAGAAGACGCAGCTTACCATCTTTGGTCTTCTTGTCGGAGGGGTAACCGAAGATACCACCGTACAGAAGTGTGCGGTGTACATCAGCCACCATGGAGCCAATGTAGCGCGCCGTGTATGGCTTCTTGCCCTCACCCGGGAATTTGACCGATTCGAGGTACTTGATGACTGGCTCGTGGAAGTACATTGAATTGCCCTCGTTGAACGAGTAAATCTTGCCGCGCGAGGGGATTTCAATGTTGGGGTGCGTCAGCACAAATTCACCAAAACTGCTGTCGAGCGTGAAGCCGTTTACACCATTACCTGTGGAGAGTACGATGTTTGCCGAGGAACCGTACATGCAGTAGCCCGCGGCAACCATTTCCCGGCCCGGGCGCAACACATCCTTTACACTACCCTCTGATCCGTCTTGGATGCGGTAAATACCGAAAATAGTGCCAATGTTCACACCAGCATCAATATTGCTAGAGCCATCGAGTGGATCAAACACAACACAATACTTGCCTGGGTGGCCGCCGTGTTCCCTTACAATAATAATGTTGTCTTCTTCCTCCGAGACAAGCACGGAGCATTGACCCGAAGAAGAGAGCAGCTTGATCATGACCTCGTTCGATAAAACATCCAATTTCTTCTGCTCTTCACCCTGGACGTTCTGGTTGCCAGCAATACCAATCAGGTCGTTCACGCGCGCCTTACGCACCAGGTTCTCAATCACCTTGCAAATGGTTTGCAAAGAGCTGAGCAGGAGAGTCATTTCACCGGTTACAGTTGCGTCTTGACTGCGGGCGCGGGCGCCCTCCGAAAGCACGTGTCGAGTAAGCGTGATAATATCCGTTTGATGCTGCTGGGTCTCCATTGTGAACTATTGTGTGGTAGGAGGATAAGAAGGATGGGCCATGAAAGCGTAATTCCTTCGTTGGCCCCGGCACAGCCACGTGGTGGTCCAGCGCGGCCACTCAGGGCTTAGGTCCCACCATGGCTCCACGCACGGATCAAAGGAACACCACAATCCTACATTAAAAACTAGCATTCATACAAATAAAGATCAAACTATTATCACACTTCTTAGTCCTTCTTCTTGTTAGACTTAGGGGCAGCCGTGACTGCTTTCTGCAGCTCAGGCACCGTCTTGTTCTGCAAGTACGACACCACTTTGTTCAAGCGGTCGAGGATCGGCACCTTGCCATCGAGGGCCTCAGCAGAGAGATCCTTGTACGTCGTATTAAGCACGTGGATGTAGGGATCAAGGCGCTTTTGAGCCTCCGAGGGCAGCGTAGCAGCAAACTTTTGCAGACCTTCAATCTCGCCCACCACGCTCTTGACCAGACTCGAGGCCTGCTTCTCACCCTCGCTCACGTCCTGAGAGGACTTTTGAGAGATTTCTTTGGCGACACTCAGGACTTTCTCGTGCATTGAAGAAATCGACGCACCAACCTTCTTGATGTACTCATTCTCATTCTGCTGCAGCTGCTCCACGACTTTGACACCTTGATCATAGACTGACTTGGCTGGGGCCTTAATGCGGTTTTCGTACACATCTTGGGAGAGTTGATGCGCCTGCACCTTGCCGTTAGCGTACAAGTCATTCCAGGTCACTTCAAATGGGTACGGCACTTTGTCCTTGGCATATTGGAGCGTGCGTACAGCATAGTTATCAACACTGATCAGAGTCTTGTTGAAGCGCTTAGCCAGAGGCAAAATGAGCAGCAGAAACTCGATAAACAAGCATTCAGCCAAATCGAACAGGCGCAGGAGCAGAGGGTGATCTTTCAAGAAGCGATGACCAACCTGGATTGCCTGGGCAACAAGAGGGATTTGGACGATAAAGTCCACGGTCTGGCTTTTGATCATGGGCCTATTGTTGAAGACGTCGTCACGCATGTTATCGGTAGCGAAACAAAAAGAGATTTGGTCGGCCACCGGCCGCCTAAGGTTTCCGTGCGCCGATGTGCCGCCCGGATGATCCTGACAATTGTTTTATCATTGGTCCGCCAAGCCAATAACATAGTTTATCTGACTTTTTATGCACTACACTCTAATCTGAGTGGCCCAATTTTTGACGAGCCAATGTACAGAGCGACTGTTCATGCACTTGCCCGAAGGTTGCTCACATTTAATCGAGCTTGAGTGTGATTTGCACGCACAACAGCAGCTGATAGCACAGACTCCGAAAGCAGTAAGGCACGTCTCGTACCTGCCTACTTTATTCGATGTCTCATTTATCTCACGTGCTTTCGCCAATGTGAAAAGGAGAGACCAGTGCAATAGGATCCCGCTCAGCGTCATCCTCAGGTTCACTAACGTTTTCCAAGTCGAGTGGTGCGTATAGTTGCTGTAATTCACAGCGCGCACGATATCTTTGCTCCATATAATAAGCGGCGTACAGACCTGTGCATGAGCCCATTAGATTAGCAAGGATATCACCCAGCTGGAATGTTTTGTACTGAGGGTCAGCACTTCATAGACATACGGGGAGCAGGCTTTGGATAAACTCCGACCCAATACCGCCGGCGATGATGCTAGTAAATATTGTGAGGATTAAGGGTGTATACTTCCAGATTGGTACATGCATGGAATCCTGTTGAGGTAAGTATGGTACTCCGTACCTGATCGACTTCCCACATGCGATAACACAAATATGTTGTCTGGGGTAAGAGCCATGTCTGTGAGCCACGTACCGTCATAAAGGCCAAAAAGTGCATCACTTTATCATTCAAATAGATGTAATTTTGCACATTTGGATGAAAACTAGATATAAGTATCAGCCACATACCCAAGGATGCCCATAAGAACAAGTACAAGGACGAGAACGCCTAGTAGGCAAGGTCTTAGACGAAGTGGCAGGTCCCATTGAGACCCTGTTTGCAGCCCCATTATCTTGATAGGGATAGACCACAAAAAATACTGGTCCGCACGCCTTAGCCAAGATATTCGGGATAAAATGCCATGGGATTCCGTATTCATCAAGTTGCTCATGCAACGCACGTCGTTGAGGGAAGTGGAGGCGGAGTCGTGGCTTATCCACAATTGTTCCTTGTGCCATTGTAATTTGCTACGCAATACCGACGCTGTCCCATGGATGTGCGTTACACCCAGAGAAACAAAGCGTCCTATGGAATCACCTGTTCAACAGGTAGCACTATGTTAAAAACCTGGATCCGGCCAAGTTCTCTCAGACCACGAAATGTGTGTGGCATCATTTCGTCACATATCATCAGCGAGTGAATAGGGACGGGTGTGCAGGAAAAGGGAAGGGGGGGGGGCGGGGAGGAATTTTATGTTAAGTCTCGTAGCACCAGACATCCAAAGTGCCTTTCACGCATAAGTATTCGAGCGCAGAGTGACACGAGAATTTGAGCGACGAATGCCATTAGGGATCACACTCGTAAGGTAACGCTGCATACCATCCGTTACCATTTGGGCAGTACGAGGTTTTCCGTTCCGGACTGGAGTGCTTTCCAAAGATTTGGACTCGCTAAACGAATAATGGCCCTTCTCATTAGCATGTTGAGGAGCATAGGCACCAGGGGGGATTTGTGACCGCATGGTATGGATGTGACGATGTTCCATCGAAGCCAAGACGGCTGCCGATTGGGAGCGTGGCACTGATGACAACGTGCGCGACTGATCAAGTACGCGAATAGAAGAAAATCCGCGCTCGTCCTCGTAATCGTGTGCTTCGTCCGGCGATGATGTAGCCGAGCCGTTGTCGTCTGTAAGGTCGGCCTCAGATATAGACGATCCGGATCGTGTCGTTTCCGAGTTGCGCGCATGCAACGACGTGGCTTTGAGTGTTGCTGTGGGCGTGAGCAGCCCCTTAGAAGACAATCGAGGTATGGACGTGGTGGACAACGAGCTTTGCACCTGAGCTGTGGGGGGCGAAACACGCTTCGGTGTGCTTGGCGTGGTCTTAGGCGTAGTGGCGTTGTTGCTCGTAATCTGAGAAGCAGACAAATTACGCAGAGCCAAACGGCGCTCTGTCGCACGCACATAGCGCTCACACTCACGACCTGCGTCGCAGCCGCGAAGGAACATCTCACGACGGCCTGCGTCGGCGCGGGTTTCAAATCGGCGGAAGAAGGGAGAAAAGTGGTAAACAAGCTCATCTTCTTCAATTCGAAGGTCATAGTCTAGCAGGTAGAGCAATTGCTTTTCCATTAAGTTGACCTCAGCCTGTGAGAAAAATACGCAATACCGAGTCCAGTGCTTATTCTTTGGCGAAGAGTCATTCAAATTCTTTGCAGCAACGATTAAGGAGGCTAAAAACACGCGGTGTCGCGTGCAAGGCATGCCCTTGGCAATGCGTGGCAATCGATTCTTTAGGCGATCCAAATAAACAAGGGTGCTAAGAAGCGTAGGCACTTGGACGTTACTCTTCTCAACCAGCATCATAATAAACGTCTCAAGACTTGGAATATTTTGGGATCGCTGCATACTCGCACTGTCGCATGCATCAGAGCTGCATTGGATCACATTCGTTGCCTGTTTCGCGATGTAGGCCACCATATCGCGGGTCACGGGGTACCGAATGAGGTCTGTGAGCGAGGGGTTATGCACAATACGTGGCAGCAGACTGGCGGGATGTCGACGCAGAGCGCTGCTGGAAAGCATGGTGCTAGAAGATGCCATTTCTGAGGCCAGCTGCTAAACAAAAAATGTCAAGCTTCAAGAAATTGCTGTCCAGTGCGAATTAGCGACAGCGAAGAAAGTAGAATGGAAGAGGAAAGGGGGCAGCGCTGGTGGATGGTCAAACGAGGAGCACTAAGGAAGCGAAAGGACCTGTTCAACCGTGTTAGCTCACACAGTCACACACGTTGCGCAGTGCCTTCACGTACCTCGCGATTTGCTGTCTGTTCGTGTAAGCACTGCCTGTGTGGCCTAGGCCACGGAAACGTACCTGAACGTTCACAGGCAGTGTGTAGCTGCCAGGGGTTGCCAGTGCTGTGAACCCTCACTACTCCGGGGCCAGAGCGTAAGGTTGGAAGACAACTGGTGGGGCGATGCAATCATTTCACGTCCGACAGCTTCGCCTGTAAGGACGTTGCCCCGACAGACTCCACGAACGCGTGTTCAACGAGATTGCCCTCCCACTGGTGGAAAGTCATATCAAAATCAGCCTCCGGTTTCTACACCTTGCAGATTCCTACATAGACTTAACATCCAATTTGCTAGAGTACATCACGTGACCCTTCCATCAGGAGAGACGTCCGTGCGTTATGCGCCCCCTTGCGCTGTTGGGACTGCTCACATGATGTAGGTGTGTCATCACAACACTTGAGTGCTTCTTGATATTCGCCGAACTTGGCGAACTGCGCCTGAAGAAAAGCATGTTTGCGATCCCAATTCGCTAGAGCTTTGGACCTTGCTCGTCTGTCCTTGTGCCAGTACTGAAGCATGGGTTCCTTTATGCGTTCCAGCATCGAAAGTGTCTGCTCAATATAGACCAAGTACTCTGCCATTTTTGTTTCCTGATCACCGCGTGAAAGTGTGCTAGGACTCAGCGACATTTCGGGAATTAGCCAATTCTGAATAGATGCTTCTGCCGATTTTTCTTCTTTGCGAGAGAAAAGTTTCCACCAAAATCCCGACTTGACTTGCAGAGGTTCGTGCGCTCGCGGCTGAACATCTTTTGTGCATACGTTCAACCATCCATAGTCTACGTTAGACGACCCTTCTTTCAAAGGAATACTGCTCACACAAGCACTCATGAAAATGCATGCTTTTTTACACGATTTAAGTATGGGTAACGGCGCGTAAAAGAGGTGCACACTCTCATCCGCGAGTGTTAGGGCCAAGTATGTTTCCTGTTTATTTTCACACAATTTAGGCCATGCTTGATTAAGAGAAAGACATCGCGCGGGGATATCTTGGAAATTGAGCAGCGATTTCTTTGCATATAACATTACAGCTCCATCACAGAGAACAACTCGAAATTGCTCACGAGATTTTCGACCCGTCCAATTCTGCTTAGGGTCTAGAGCAACAACAGAATCCATGTCAAACGAAAGACAGGTAGAGTCTCTTTTCTTAGACGAAAGTGACAAGGGATCCCTCGGCTCTGAATGTAATCCGAGTGCGAGGGAGGTTCTCTCCATCTGCTTCTTGCTTTGCCTGCGATAAAGGCTGGATATGGTTCCGCGCCCACGAGACAAGGTGCGACGCAAAAAAGGCTCAGGTTCAGGTTCAATCAGAGTTCGAATCTCTTGAGGAACACCTAAAGGCTGCTCACGAATGGAAATATACATCTCTTCTAATTCTTGTTTTACGCTCACTGGGACATCGTCGAAGAAGTCCAATTCTTTAAGTGCGTCACATGTGTTATTCAAGAACTGATGCAAGGTCATATGCTTGTTCATATTAGCCAAATGTAAGTCCGTATTCAATAAAAATAAAGAATACACCACACTGTGCACGCATTCCTTGGCACGAAAGTGTGAAGAAGGATTACACACCACATATCGAATACTGAGTGACTCCAAAATTCGATCAATCTTATCCGTTTCACCCTGTAGATACAGCTGCGAACAGAGAGAGCGGAGAGCCTCTAACAAACTTTTCCCTCTCCAGTCAAAGTGCTCAAAAAATTGTTCCGGTGCTTTCATGGGTAAGTGGTCGGACTCAGAAAGCAAAGGACTCGTTTCTTTCGAATTCATACGCATAAATTCACTCTTCCAGCAATCTTGAGGGATATATGGGCTTTCATCACGAAGTTTCTTTTTCAATGGAGGCTCAAGCTCAACGGGTACCGGTGGATCCACAAGAGGGATCCAACTTTGATGAGATTGGGTTACACAGGGGATTAATTTGTTGTTGGATGGCTGAGAGCTGCTTGAAGTGAGATTTGTCAAACAATCCGGAACATTATTTACAATAGGCAAGGTAGATGATAGTATATTTGTGTCATAACGGGTTTGGGATCGAGTATGTGATTCCGAAGGCACGAATTCTGAGCTTGTTGGCTTTAAAGACGTCATGCTTGTTGCCAAAAGTGGTGAACATGAATTTGATGTACTAAAATTCGATGTTATGGTTGGCACACTGCTTATATCAGAGCACAAAGACGTTATAGAGTAAGGACGCGGAGTTTTTTCATGCATAGGCACAGATCGTCTTGGGCTGCAATTCGCTTGTGATGGGCCAGGTATTGATGCAGAACTTCTCTTCTTAAAACTTGAATTATTCATTTCTGGCTGCTGACATGAGATTGTTGCCGTGGTGAGGGTGGGGATGTCTTGATGATGTTGCATCGTCATCGGTACAGGCGTTAGCGAAATGCGATGAGTCCCGTTCTTAGCGAGAGCACATTCAAATGACGAATATTTCTCTTTTTCCATTCAATCTTGGTCTTTCCAGCGCACCTTTTAGAAGCAATGGTATATTTTCATCAATTGAACGCCGCTCTAAGCTCATAAAGTGTTGGATGTGTCATAGGCTCCTCGGCGTGTTCGCGTTGCAAGTGTAATGATGACTCATCACCAAAAAGTCGACATGACATTTTTCTCAGGGTGCGCGCCGACGTAGACGTTTCGAGCCGCCAGCGCCATGAAGTCGTCATTTCGCTTTGCGAATGTGTGCGGCACGGTGTACCAACAAGGTAACATACAGTTTGCAGGTGATGGAGATATGCTCTATTCACCCGTTGGAAATCGTTTGTCGGTATTCGACCTTGTGCGAAACATGTCGTTTACTCTTCCTTTTGAGACTCGCAAGCCTATCGCACGAGTGGCTGTTTCACCCGCTAATACAAGCCTAGTGCTTGTAGCTGATGAGGACGGACATGCCATTTTAATAAATGTATCGCGTCGTGCTTTGCTTGCGCACATGAACTTTAAGCTCCCTGTACGAGACGCCCAATTTTCACCAAATGGACAATATTTGGCCGTGACACACGGTGCTCAGGTTCAGGTATGGCGCACGCCCAGTGTGCTTGTGCGTGAATTTGCGCCTTTTGTTTTGCATCGCACTTATGTGGGACACTTTGATGATGTCTTGAGCATCACTTGGTCCCGAACAGGCCGCTTTTTCCTTACTACGTCGAAGGACATGAGTGGAAGACTGTTTAGTTTGGACCCTGTGCCAGGTTTTCGACCCAAGACATTCTCAGGCCACCGCGATAGTGTCGTTCGTGCCTTTTTTTCCCTGGATGAGAAAACTATTTATACCGTGTCGCGCGATGGAGCCTGCCTTGTATGGCAAGGGAAAGATGATGATATCCAGGACATGGAAGAGGACGCTTTGCCGCCATCAGAAGAGGCCTTCACTGATCCCGAAAATGCGGTGGGCTTGACACGATGGGGCGTCGCTGCGCGGCATTACTTTTATCAGACACAAACTCATATTACGTGCGCTGAATTTCATCCGGGCACGTCGCGCCTTGTGGTTGGATTCTCTTCTGGTTTATTCACGCTGCGAGACATGCCTGACTTCACCGAGGTCCATGCTTTAAGTATTAGTCAAGAAAAGATCACCAGTGTTGCTATCAACAAGACGGGAGAATGGCTCGCATTCGGTGCGCAACGCCTGGGCCAATTGCTTGTGTGGGAGTGGGCCAGTGAGTCGTATATTCTCAAGCAACAGGGTCACTTTTTTGATATGAACACTGTGGCTTATGCCCAGGACGGCCAAATGGCTGTCACAGGTGGCGATGATGGCAAAGTAAAGGTGTGGAATACGGTATCAGGTTTCTGTACCGTGACTTTTTCCGACCACTCTGCGCCAGTATCATGCGTTGAATTTGCCAAACAAGGACAAGTATTGTTTAGCGCTAGCCTAGATGGCACTGTGCGTGCATATGACCTAGCTCGCTACCGCAATTTCCGCACGTTTGCCAGCCCCACGCCGGTGCAGTTCGTGAGTTTGGCTGTGGAACCTAGCGGCGAAATTGTGTGCGCCGGAAGCTCGGATGCATTTGACACGTACATGTGGAGTGTTCAGACCGGCAAGCTACTTGAAATACTGTCAGGTCACGAAGCGCCCGTGACTGGCTTGGCTTTTGATCCCAGTGGTAGTGGCTTGTTGGCTAGTACGAGCTGGGACAGGTCTGTACGTCTGTGGGAAGTGTTCCAGCGTTCACAAAGTACAGAGACGATGCCCATATCGTCAGAAGGCCTGGCTCTTGCCTTTCGTCCCGATGGCCAACAGGTTTGTGTGGCGTCTCTGAATGGCCAACTTAACTTTTTTGATACCAAGACAGGCACACATACAGGTGTTATCGATGGCCGCCGCGATATTGCTAGTGGGCGCCGACTAGATGACAAGGTTCAGCAGCGGAATAATGCAGCGGGGTCTGCATTTACTAGTGTTTGCTACAGTGCTGATGGCTCGTGCGTCTTAGCTGGCGGAAACGCGAACTATGTTTGTCTTTATGACGTCCGTGAACGCGTATTGCTGAAGCGTTGGACATTAAGTATGAACCTAGCTTTGGACGGCACGCAAGACCGCCTTGATTCTCGTCAGGTCACTGAGGCGGGAAATGTGGCTTTGATTCATGATCTTTCAGACGAAGATGAGCTCACGCTTGCTGAACGTGCAGATCAAAGCCTGCCTGGTGTTCAGCGTGGAGATCTGAGCCGTCGTTCTACGCGCTTGCAGGCGCGTGCAAAGTGCGTGCGATTTTCTCCCACTGGTCGAAGCTGGGCTGCTGCATCGACAAGTGGTTTGCTTGTGTACAGTCTTGATGAGCAGGCGACTTTCGATCCTACGGATCTTGATATGGATCTTACGCCACAGGCTGTTCGTGCCGCTTCGCACCAGGGTCATGCGCTTGTTGCACTGCTAGGCGCTCTTCGTTTGAATGATCCCATGCTAGAGGCCGAAGTGTACGAACGAATTAAGCCTCAAGAAATTTTGCTGGTTGCCAGGCAGTTGCCAACCATATACCTTGACCGAGTGCTGGGTCTGGTGGCCGCACGAATGAATCCCTCGTGTCAGAGTCCACATGTGGAATTCCATCTCAAGTGGCTCACAGCATTGTTCCGTTCTCATGGCGAGGAAATTCGGGCCAACAGTACTACCACTCTTGCTCCGGTGCTGCGTGCTGTTCAGATGGCGCTTAATGAACTTCGTTCCAATGTCAAGAGCACCACCGATACAAACACGGCTTCGATTCTGTACATTTGGAACAGCTTTTCGCATCAATCTCGGCAGGCACATGGTATCCCGTAGGTTGTTCCCGCTATATACTACAAATCTTTAACGACTCCATTGCGTACCGTTGGATGACGTCTGATGTTTCCGATACATGGCAGCTTTGTCATCACGGGAGCCATATGATCGCCGGTCCACACGCTGACGCTTGCCCTGCGGCGCATCTTCATCCTCGTCATTGTTATGGTCACGATCCTTGCGCGCTTTGAGACTCGTCCCGATCGTTACATTCACTTTAGGAGGCACAGCAAAGCCAAACGCCTTGGCAACCTTCGCGAGGTCTAGCTGGTTGATGTCATAGATGCGCTTCAGTGAGTACGAGCCATACGCCTGTATGTAAGAACGGTAGCCTTCCTTGGCTGACTGGTGCAAGTAGTAATTCTTCGATATAAGCTTCTCCAGCTGATTTTGAACATTAGCGATCTTGTTTGGTGGAAAAGTGTATTCATTTAAAGGCACCTTGGCCACCTTCAGGAATCGCAGGAAACCCAACTCACTGGGCAATAGGAAAAGAAGCGAGCGACCGTGCTTACCACCACGAGCCGTGCGACCAACACGATGAATGTAATCGCGTGGGTCATCTGGTGGATCGTACTGGATGATCCAATCAACGGCAGGAATGTCTAAGCCACGAGCCGCGACATCCGTGCAAAGCAAAATACCATGCTGAGCATTACAGAATTCAAAGAACGTGTTGCTGCGCTTTTGCTGCTTTTGCTTGCCGTGCAAATCAAGCACAGGCACGTCAATGTAATTCAAAAGTTCGCCATGGTACTTGACGCTGTTGCAGCTGTTCATGAATACAATAATTTTTTTGCCTGCGTTTCGCTTGAGGAACGTAAAGAGGAGTAGGAATCTTTTGTCGCTATCGCACACAACATAGCCCTGCTCAAGCTTAGACACGGTAGACGAAGCCATCTGTTCATGCACATTGATGTACAGCGGACCAGGTCGGAGTGAGATGCGAGCTAAATCTTGCACTTTGGTGGTTTGAGTGGCCGAGAAGAGCATGGACTGACGCTCACTTGGCAAAATCTTGACGATCTGGCGCATTTCATCTTCGAAACCAATTTCCAGAATTCGGTCTGCCTCATCGATAATAAGAGTTTTGAGGTTAGAGAAGACAAATCCCTTTGTGTTTTGCAAGTGGTCCAATAAACGACCGGGCGTGGCAATGATCAGGTTCACACCTTTCTGAAGCTTGTCTGCTTCTGCCTTACGATTCGCACCACCCATTACAATACCCATAGTTTGGCTTTGGTGCGCCATAATTTCCTTAGCAACGCCAAAGATTTGCAGAGCTAATTCACGAGTAGGTGAAATGACAATGGCACCGGTACCGTTACGAGGCTTGAATTTAAGACGCTGAAGCATTTCAATAGCGGGCACAAGAAAAGCAAGTGTTTTGCCACTGCCTGTCTGTGCAGCACCAAGTACATCCTTACCAGCAAGGAGAGGAGGAATGCAGCGTTCTTGCACTTCTGTCATGGTCTTGAAACCCATGGCGTCTAGAGCTTTTGACGTGGCAGGAGTTAGATCCAAATCAGAGAATGGCCTGCGCTCTGACGAATTCGAGTTACTCTGATGTGCATTCTGAGCATCCTGCTGGAGCTGACGCTCTAGCTTGGCTTCTTCAGCGTCCGACGCTGAATGCTTTGACACCATGAACTGCAGAGGGGAATGGCAAGAGAGGCTCCAGAAAAAAAAATTGCCTTAACATTTCAGTTTAGTCATCGGCACCTCCATTCAGCATAGCAGCCCATTTTTTCTTTCGCATCCAGTCGCAATCGCTTGCAGGACGTCCGTCGTCGGCCATGCCTCCGCAAGAAAAGCGAGTGCGTGCCCAGGAAGGGCCAAATTCCGAGGTAAAACAATCAGGGACTGTGCACAGGGATGCACTGTATGCGCCATTCCGTGCGCTGGGGTACATCACCAATGGCGTGCCGTTTGTGCTTCAGGTGCGGTTCGGCGGTAAAGACGCTCAGGTTCCTGATGTCAACATCGTTACGTGCATAGGAGATACTTGGACGATGTGGAATGCAGAACGTATGACGCTATTGTTTGTTGGACCCGTCCTATCTGATGGTATTAGTGCTATGGCGCACGCTACGTCACCAGACAGTCTGTTGGTTGCAGCGGGCTCTTCCGTATATCGATACGTGCGAGGACACGAAGTGGCCAAGTATAATACAAGTGTGGCAGATGAGGGAATCGAAGGCCATGTGCTGTCGTCGATGCTTGTGTTTGGTGACTACGTGTGCTCCCTTGCAGCGCACGGTTCGACGATGTATGTCTGGTCGCTGTTGACAACCGAGCTGCTTCAGGCCATTGCACTGCCAAGCTCAAGCCAGGCGAGCTGCTTCGTGCACCCAGCTACCTATCTCAATAAGGTTGTGCTTGGAATGACGGATGGATCGCTGCAGCTGTGGAATGTGCGCACAGCCTCGTTGATTCACACGTTCGATGCTCTCGATGTGCGAGGTGGCAAGAAATCGACGAATGTGACGGGCGTTGTGCACATGACCCAGTCACCAGCTGTTGATGTTCTTGCTGTGGCATACACGGATGGTCTTGTGTCGCTGTTTGATGTCCGTGTGGGCGAAGCCCTCTTTTCGGTGCGTGTGGAAGGCGGACTGGCTTCAGGCTGCCTGGCTTTTCGTACTGATCATGTGGCACATTTATTGGCTGTTGCCACGCGGGCAGGCTCTATTGTCCTCTTCGACTTGAACGCTGTGACTGATACAGATCATGTTTCAGGTGGAGTGCCCCGTCTCTTGCATTCGATTCAGCATGCCCACGACGGGGCTATCGGCTCGATTGAGTTTGTGCCTGGACAGCCTCTTCTCATATCTACTGGAGCAGACAATGCTCTCAAGCAGTGGTTCTTCGAGTCACCAACTCTTCCACCCCGTGTCCTCAAGTCGCGAAGCGGACACGCCATGCCGCCACACCTGATCCGCTACTATGGTGATGATGGTCGTGCCATGCTTTCTGCATCTCGCGATCGCAGTTTGCGCTGCCTCAGTATAGTCCGTGACAGTCGGTCTTTCGAACTGAGTCAGGGGTCCATCGAGAGCAAGTCACATAAACTCGCTGTGGAGGCGTCTTCTTTGAAACTGACACCTACAACGTCCCTGTCCTACAGTACGCTTCGTTCGCGAGACTGGGATGACGTGCTGACAACGCATGCTAATGATAAGCATGCGCACACGTGGACGGTGCGGAACAAGCACATGAACCCAAACACTTTGAATGTGGCTCGCTCGAAAAGGAGTTCAGCTGTGGCGACGACGAGCTGTGTGAGTGCATGTGGCAACTTTGCCTTGGTGGGCACGAGTGATGGTCGCGTTGAAATGTACAATATGCAGAGTCATATTCACAGGCGCACGTTTCACACGGAGAGCTCTGTACCAGTTTCGGACATTTGCTGTGATGCTTTGAACCAAGTGTGTTTGGTGAGCACGCAAGATGGTGTGCTGCATTACTTCGACTTTTTCTCTGCCCAAAAAGTAGCGACAGAGTCTATGCCCGCAGGGTGCTCAGGACTTCGTCTTCATCGCGAGTCGAACCTGGTGGCTGTCTTGACGGATGATCTTGTCTTATCGATTCTTGATCTTGAGACGCGGCGAGTGGCACGTCGGTTCACCGGCTTCCGTGGGCGTATTCTGGACGCAACATTCTCAGCAGATGGTCGCTGGATAGTGGCTTGCAGCACTGACAATGTCGTCCGTACGTTTGACATTGCTACGGCTCAGCTGATTGATGCTTTCCATACGCCTAGTATGGCCACCAGTGTTTCCTTTTCGCCAGCAGGCGACTTTCTCGCCACGGCCCACGTTGACAGCTTGGGGGTGCATTTGTGGGTGAACCGCGCACAGTTTATGTCCGTGGCGCTTCGTGCACTTGATATGGGGAACGTGCAAGAGGAGCGCGAGGCGACACTGCCGACGGTGCAAGGCAATACGATTGACGCGTGTGGACCGACTGAACTCGACGTCGGTGAGCCTGAGCTCCAGCGTACCTATACAAGTCCTCCACAGCTGGGCGATGTTGAAAAGCCGCTTGTTACGCTCAGCACAATGCCTCGTGCTCGGTGGATGACACTTCTCCACCTCGATACCATCCGACGACGTAACAAGCCTACTGAGGCGCCGAAGAAGCCAGAGAAGATGCCCTTTTTCCTCGATGCTGCACCGACGTCAAGCTCACTCGATGGGCCACAACAAGACCGTGAGCCACTCGAATCGGCCCGCCAGATTGATCTGGTCTTTGAATCCGACATGGAGCGCCGCCTACGTGTGGCTGTGGATGCTTGTGATGTGGGACCGCTATTTACTTACTTACACACGCTGTCCGCGCCTCAACTGGACCTCGAGATACGCAGTCTGGTGTCAGTTCAGCAACAAACACTGTTTCTGCAGGCGCTCGCTTTGCGGATGCGATCCAAGCTAGACTTTGAGGCTGTGCAGGCTATGCTCCAGGGATTCCTCGCGTGTCATGCAGAGGAACTCCAGGCGCAGGGTGTGCATCCTGAGCATCCAGACGAGGATGCCATGACGGACGAGGCTGGTGCGCAGTTAGCCCTGGCGCTGCGTGACGTATTAGTCGAGCAGCGCAAAGAGGGCGCACGTCTCATCGATGAACTCGACTATTGCTTGGGAACATTGTCGTTTTTGCGGCATGTGCCACTTACTTCGATCTAGATATTCTGTCGTACATTAGGCATCACGAATCCGCTCCGCCCACTGGCATAGTGTAGTGGCAAGTACCTGAGGGAGGGACTGCACATCACGCACGATGACATAGTAGTCAAAGGGGAAGGTATCAATGTAGTGCTTCATCTCCAGCTGCAACTTGCCAGCAGCGTCCATGTGGTAGTTGACCTGGTTCATCGCGAGAATCGAGCTACGCTGTGCTTGATGGGTATCGGCTGGAGCTGATTCGTCGCATGCGTCCACAATCACAAACACGATCATGATGCGCTCCTCTGCCGCACGGCGCAGAAGTGCCTTGAGCTTGGCGTGGTCTTGACATACGCCATCAGAAATGATAATCTCGAGCTGCCACAAATCAGCTGCAGAAGCTGAGGCATGCTGCTCTCTTGCCCTGCGGAGCACACGCATGCTTTGCTCAAGCAATGCAAACATATCCGTACGAGTTTGCTGGAATCGCAAGCGCTGGAGGATTTGACCGCCATGGCGATCTGTAAAGGTTGTCGAACCAAAGTCATGAAGCATGTCCATCTGCGAGCCAAAGCGGCAAATACCAATATCACCAATCTCGAGCCGGGTCAGTGCACCAGACACGAGCGCAAGTGTCTGGTACGCTAGGTGAATATTGCGGCTCTCAGCCATACTTTTGCTGTCGTCCATGGCCAGTAAGACTTGATACTCGCGGGCTGAAGGCTTGGTACGCCGCAGCCAGATCTTGTCCTTGGCGAAGTCACTTGCGATGAACGGAATAATCTTACGCATGTTAAGGCGTTTGCCTGTGCGGTAATCGCCATTTAGACGCGTGGCAAGCGTTGGCGCGAGAATGAGTCGCAGCTGTTCACATAAGCCGAATGCCAAGTCGGATGTGAGCGCCGAGTAAGAACGCCACAGCTCTGACGCGCGATTCGCATCGGCATCGGATGTACGGAAGTCTTCTAGCTCTTCGGCGACGTGCTGGTCAGCCTCGACACGCTGTTCATCTGCAATAGGCTCCATGTGTTCTTCATCCTCTTCTTCCTTAGGAAGATCATTGTCACCCTCTGTGCCGTGGGCATTCAACACGTCAGAGGCCATCATAGCACCTTCACGGGCTCCACGGGGCTGTGAGCCCGAGCCTTCGGGTTCGGGAAGATCGGGAGGTGCGGAAGAGTCTGGCATGTCCATGTCTTGGTCCTGTTCTGGCATGGCCAAGGTTTCTCCTGCTGCGTTGTCATCGTCCATACTTAGTTGCTTCATAGCTTGGGCTTGTTGTTCATCGGCCGTGCCAAGAGCCTGGGCATCAGCATCATCGTCATGCGCCACGTGTTCCATGTCACTAGATTCAGGAACACCGCCGTCTTTCATGGCTGCATCTTGGTCGTGCTGTGTCGCCTCGCGAATAGATTCCACGTCTCGGCGGAACTGATCAAGCGAATCGGCAATGCTCTGCGTAGGGTTTGGTTGCGCTTCGGACTTTTCTTCGTCTCCTGTGCCCTGTGCAGCTTGCTCGTTTGCATCTTGGTGAGCGCCCTGGTCTTGTGTAGCCGACGAGCCATCTGCTTGGCCTGCTTCGCCTTTGGCCCGATCTTGTTGCCCGGCCGCACCGCCGGTGTCTTCGCCGCCACCTTCATGAGTTGCATCGAAGTCCATCGGATCCGAGTCTTTCTCACCCAGCGTTTCATGCTGATGCTGGTCCATTGGCATCGGCGGCGGCGCACGAGCATTTTGGGGCTTGTCGCCCGAGGATTTGACCTCGTCTATTTTTTCTTCATCCTCCCTAGTCTTTGGCTCGGGATCAGGCGGATCAGATGCTTGTTCCTCCGAGCCCTCTTCACGGTCTTTCTCGGACGCTTGCTCGTCACGATTCTGCTCCTCACCCTCATGCACGTCATGCTCATCCGTGTCCATTCGAGTTTCCTGGGTATCGTGTTCGTCAAAGTTGGCTGTCTCATCTTCTTTCTCGTCGATGTCACCCTCTGGCAGAGAAAGATTTTCATCGTCTTGCATGTCGTTGTCTTCCTCGTCTTCGTCTTGGTCGCCCAAATCAAGATCACCTAGCTGCATATCCTGTTCTTTGGCTTCCTGATCGAGCTCGCGACCGAGTCCTTCATTGAGTTCAGGCATGTCTTCGACTTCGGCTTCTTCGTCGGCATCGTTGTCGCCAGAGTGTTCATCTTGCTGCTCTTCTTCCTCAGCTTGATCTTGAGCGTCGCCCTCTTCGCGCTGCTGCGCCTCGTTTCTATCACCTGCTTGTTCGCGATCGTCTTCTGCGCCGCCCTGTGCTTCCGACTCGCCCTGCTTTTCGTTCTCAGGCTCGTCGCCCCACATCTTTTCGTCCACGGCGTCAGGATCCAGGGGATCTATATCCCCCACTTCGTCTTCCACGTCTTGCTCTTGCTCCTCGCCGTCGTCATCAGCTTCTTCGCCTTGTTCTCCATCGACACTGTGCACGTCACCATCCATATCGTCCATTTCACGTGCCTTATCCTCGCCTTTCGTCGCCTCTGGCTCGTCATCCTCCGCTTGATCCTCCTTCTCGAGCTCCTCCATATTTTCGTCATCTTGGAGCGTATCTGACACATCCTTCGCACCAGTACCATCACCCAGCCCAGTGCCACCTTCGAGCTGATCGCCGCCCTCGGCGTCTTGGTCGTCTTCGCCTTGACTTTCTTCAGGAGGCTGACAGAAACCTTGGGTAGCGAGTGACGTCATGAGCACACTGAGCACGAGCGTCAAACGCATCATGGACCGGTTCCACAGCGAAACGCAAGACATGTGTGTCCACAGCCATTGGGTATATGGTGCCAGGAACTTGTTCATGTCCTGTACACATGTCATGGTGACGGGTCCTGTTCCTGCCGTGGCCATGGCGTCGCGAATAGCGCCTGCCACGGCTTGTGGTCGGAGAATGCGATCGATGGCATGGAGCTTGGAGACTTCGTCCACGAACCAGCGTTCGGGCAAAGCGTCTCCGCCCTGCACTGGCGTGGGCTGCTTGTGTAGTTCTTGGGCGATGACCAACATCGACGAGCACACTTTGTCGGACAGTGACTGGACGGAAGCTGCATCCTCCTCGCGAGTATGGCACGCTATCGGCGTGCTGATTGTCTCTAGCCAATCGCGCATAGGCACGGCCAAGAGCGTGAGTGAGGGTGTATCAGCCAGTTGTTCGAATACCTTCTGCGCATCTTGTAAGACGTGTGTGCTGGTGGCGACCATGTCGAACTCTTGTTCCGTGCAAAGTGTGATGCCCGAGTCTGACAAGGCAGAAGCGAGGGCTTCTAGCTGAGCGTGCACTTCGCGAACGCGCGTCTGCAAAGATTGGACAGGTGCCAAGTCAGGCGAGA
>ERZ500979.101-NODE-101-length-32311-cov-15.788442_pt1 | contig 32311 bp, 25 predicted proteins | sample MGYA00248864_ERZ500979 | MGnify/ENA primary metagenome ERZ500979 (study PRJEB25958, sample SAMN03398550) | human skin metagenome | study: EMG produced TPA metagenomics assembly of the Human Skin Microbiome Metagenome (human skin metagenome) data set.
TAGAACCATCCGGGTAGGTCACAACAACCGGAACAGTAATCTTGTCACCCGGCTTAGCACCAGCCGGAACCGGAACAGTCACCTCACCAGTAGACGGATCAACCTTCACACCATCAGGCGCATTGTCACCAAGGGCGAACTTCGTACCCTCAGGAGCCGTGGTGTCCTTACCGTCCTTGTCCTTAAAGGTCGGAGCCGGAACCTTCACATCCTCGCCAGGCTTACCAGAACCATCCTCATACCCAGGCTCAACCTGATCCTTGTCCTTGTCGACCGGGGTCGTAGCATCCGGCTCGCCAACCGTGACAGTTACATCAACAGTGTCCTTAGAACCATCCGGGTAGGTCACAACAACCGGAACAGTAATCTTGTCACCCGGCTTGGCATCAGCCGGCACCGTCACCTTAATCTCACCGGTATCCGGATCAACCTTCACACCAGCAGGCGCATTATCACCAGGGGCGAACTTCGTACCCTCAGGAGCAGTGGTCTCCTTACCGTCCTTGTCCTTAATGGTCGGAGCCGGAACCGTCGCATCATCGCCCGGCTTACCAGAACCATCCTTATACTCAGGCGCAAAAGACTCATTATCCTTCACAACGGTCGGGTCAGCCAGGAATGAATCTGCCAGGAGGAGCGTGCCAGTTGGCTTACCCGAAGCATCGGCGGCGAATACCTGAGAAGAGTACACAGTCGGCTTGGATAGTTTCTCCGGGACTGTGAAGTCGCAGGAATCCAACTCACCTAGCTTGTTAGCGGTGACAGTGCAAACCTTACCGGTGGATTCACCGTCCGCGAACCACTCGATAGCATACTTCTGATTAGGGACCAGGCCGGTAGTCTTCGACTTGGCGGTATCACCAGGAGCAGCAATAGAAGAAGTGTTGTCGTAGTTGAAGACGTCGTGCATCGGGCGCGGAGTCAACAACGCGAAGTTCTGTTCAGAAATATTATCTGACTCCAACGACACACCTAGGCCTCCACCATCGGCGGGCTGGAACATATTGTCCTGGTAATTACCCATCCATAGGTCACGGTTATCACCGACTACCGGATACAAGTACATGTAGTCCTTGTTGATGTGGCGGGACCCCAGCGGACCCCATGGTGTCACGAGGTTGTGCTTTTCATCCTCAGCGGGGACCAGCTTGCCCCATTCAGCGTCAGTGGTTTTGTTGCCCTTTTTGTTGCGGTCAACACCGTACAAGCCGGCAAAGGGGAGGTAGAAGGAACCGTCATCCTTTACATAAGCTACGCGGGACTCTGCGATATGGGAGCCTTTGCCGTGCTCAGCCTGATATTTGTCAACGATTTCCTTCTGGGCGACACGGAACTGTTCGCGGCTATAGTTCTTGTTTGCGGCCTTCCAAGCGTCAAACTGACGTGCTACTTCATCGTTGACATAGGAGCCTACGACCTTAACATTGGTAGCAGCTCGGTCCGAAGAATTCTTCTCGTACTGTTTTGCTAGAGAGCCAGCACTTTCATTATTCTCCCACCAAACATTGCCACGGGCCGTGCCATAATTATCATTACCGCCTTGAGGCCACTTCTTATCGGCAGTGGGCGCCTCAGTCCACTGTGCTTCAGGTTTCGCAAGCCAGCCATCCACGTTCGGACGCTCTTGGAAGACAACCCTTGAATCCACAATGCGGTTAATGCCAGCAGTGAAATCCCAAGTCTCCCACTTACGAGTCACACGGTTATGGAAACGACCGCTGTACATGTCGCCGCCGCCCGCCAAGGTGTACTTGGCCGGATCCGGATTTTCCGCCCACGTGCGTACTTGAAACTTCTCATCTCCCGAAAGTTTGAATGCGACTGGGTTACCCAAGGCATCCTTCGGCGCTTTAGACAGGTCGAAGACAAACTTGCCTTCAGAATCCGAGGTGGTGTAGTAGATTGGCGAAACTTGGCCCTTGCCGTTGACGTACTGCAAAAAAACCTTGACACCCGCCATGGCCTCGTCAGCTTCATTCCGCTCTTGCAGAAATGAGTCGCGATCCAAATAGACCGTACCTTGGTAACCCTGCTTCTGACCCCAAGTACCATCCGCTCGAATTGCAGTTGCTTCCGAAGTACCCTTCGGGTCAACACTGCGATCCTGCGCAGATGCTGCATCCTGAGCAGCAGCAACCGGCGAGGCCCCCGGATTTACAACTGGGTGAACAAATGGAGTCACGAGAGCTACAGAGAGAGCAGCGGCAGCGATAGTAGTGCCGCGACGGCGAGTTACGCCGTTAATACTCTTTATTTTCATGAAACTGCCTTCCTTATGAAAAATTAGAGAACACAGAGAACAGAAGCATGCCCTTCATTCCTTGCCTAGACGTACGCACAACTGACTTTTAGCTGATTCCGGGCCGTCCTCCACCTGTGACATTATTGAAATTGGCTGGCCAGTACAACCGATATAATTATTTAATTTTATTATTATGGGTGGTTAACGATGTCCACATCTCGCAATAGGGAAGATTTACCTAGTCAGTGGCCCTTTGGATTTTTGGCTACCTTAAGTTGGTGATAAATCAGCTAAATATTTTTCTTGGAAATCAATACAGATTCTCTTAGCTATCCGCGATTTTTCGCATGGAAAAAGCGTGTCTGGGGTCCAGACACGCTTCTTTATGTGCAGCATTTACGGCGTTGCTGCCCTCGCTTTTACCTAGAAGGTGAAGTCCTCATCCAGCGGGACGGAAGCACCGGTAAATTCACCGAAGCCGTCATCGCCGTAAATGGAATCGCCGTAAGTCGGAATCGAGTATGCGGCATTGCGCGCAGCCTCGGTCGGCTTAACGGAGATATTACGGTAGCGGGAAATACCGGTACCAGCCGGGATAAGCTTACCGATAATCACGTTCTCCTTGAGACCGATGAGCTTATCGGAGCGCTTGTTAATAGCGGCGTCGGTAAGCACACGCGTGGTCTCCTGGAACGAAGCAGCAGACAACCAGGACTCGGTAGCCAAGGAAGCCTTGGTAATACCCATAATCTCCGAGCGCAGCTGAGCCGGCTCGCCGCCCTCAGCAACCTGAGCAGCGTTGAGCTGCTTAGCCTCAGAGAGGTCAATGAGGTTACCCGGCAGCAAGTCCGTGGTACCCGCATCGATGACGGTACCGCGGCGCAGCATCTGGCGGATGATGATCTCGATGTGCTTATCGTGGATAGCCACACCCTGGGTACGGTACACAGCCTGAACCTCATTGATGAGGTGCTGCTCCACGCCACGGCGGCCGAGAACCTCGAGCACGTCGTGCGGGTCGGCCGCACCGCGCATGAGGCGGTCACCGGTCTCCACGTGGTCGCCGTCCTTGAGGGAGCGCTCAATCATCGCATCCGGGTTGGACTCCATCGGGCGACGAACCTGAGCCAGACCCTGGCGCTTGGAGAGCTTCTCGTAAACCACGTCATCAGAGCCGTCATCCGGGGTGATGGTCAGGGTCCAGAAGTTGCCCTCGTCAGACAGGGAGACGGTGCCGTCAACGGAGGCGATAGGAGCGCGGTTCTTCGGGTTACGGGCCTCGAAGAGCTCCTGAACACGCGGCAAACCGCCGGTAATATCGCCACCGACACCACCCTGGTGGAACGTACGCATGGTCAGCTGGGTACCCGGCTCACCAATGGACTGCGCAGCCACGATGCCAACAGCCTCGCCGATATCGACAAGCTGGCCGGAAGCCATGGACTTGCCGTAGCACTTGGCGCACACGCCGGCCGGGGTCTGGCAGGTCAGCACAGAGCGTACCTTAACCTCGGTGACCTTAGCGTCAAGCAGCTTCTGGGTGAGCTCCTCGGTGAGATCGGAGCCGGCCTCGGCCACAACCTCGCCGTTGGCGTCCTTGACGTCGGTTGCGATAACGCGGCCGGATGCGGAAGTCTCCCACAGCTCGGAGAGAACAACCTTGTCGCCGGATTCCTCGCCGATTGGAACGCGGACGCCCTGGCGGGTGCCACAGTCCTCTTCGCGGACGATGACGTCTTGGGCCACGTCCACCAGACGACGGGTGAGGTAGCCGGAGTCAGCGGTACGCAGCGCGGTATCGGCCAGACCCTTACGGGAACCGTGGGAGTTGTTGAAGTACTCCAGCACGGACAGGCCTTCGCGGAAGGAGGTCTTAATCGGACGGGTGATGTAATCACCGTGCGAGTTCACAACCATGCCCTTCATACCGGCCAGCGTCCAGATCTGACGCATGTTACCGGCCGCACCAGACTTCACAATCATCGGAATCGGGTTGTGGTCCGGGTACATGTTCTCGACGGCCTCACCGACGGTATCGGTAGCGTCCTTCCACAGCTCAACCAGGCGATCGTAGCGCTCGCGCTCGGTCAGAGCACCCTGCTCCCAGTACTTGCGCTCGATGCGCTCTGCTTCCTTCTCATAAGACTCGAGGATCTCGGTCTTATTCGGCAGAACCAGAACGTCAGACATGGTGATGGTCACGCCGGAACGGGTTGCCCAGTAGAAACCGGCATCCTTCATGTTGTCCAGCACCTGAGCCACGGTGATCATCGGGTACTTATTGGCCAAGTCATTGACCACGTCACCGATGAGGACCTTATTGCCGGAGCCGCCGCCCTTACGAACCATGATGCCCTCTAGGTACGGGTAGTTCCATGGCAACAGCTCGTTGAACATGACGCGGCCAATGGTGGTGTAGCCCATCCATGCCTGGCCCTTGGTCCAGCCATCCGGGAACTGCTCTGCCTCGATATCCTTCGGCGGGCGAAGGTGATCAATGCGAACCTTAATCGGCGCCTGCAGGCCAACGGTGCCGCGGTCATAGGCCATGAGGGCCTCGGCGTAGGAGGAGTAAACGCCAGTTGCTGGCTTATCCTCTTCTGCCTCGCGGAAGCGACCATTGCCACCGATCTCGTCCTCGGACTTGTCCATGGTCAGGTAGTACAAGCCGGTAACCATATCCAGACGCGGCATAGCCAGTGGCTTACCGGATGCCGGGGACAGAATGTTATTGGATGCCAGCATCAGGACGCGGGCCTCAGCCTGTGCCTCAGCGGACAGCGGCAGGTGGACTGCCATCTGGTCACCGTCGAAGTCGGCGTTGAATGCCTCACAAGCTAGCGGGTGCAGCTGAATAGCCTTACCCTCAACCAGCTTCGGCTCGAAGGCCTGGATACCCAGGCGGTGCAGCGTAGGAGCACGGTTGAGCATCACTGGGTGCTCGGAAATGGCCTGCTCCAGAACGTCCCACACCTCTGGGCGCTGGCGCTCAACCATGCGCTTGGCGGACTTGATGTTCTGGGCGTAGTCATTTTCTACCAGGCGCTTCATGACGAACGGCTTGAATAGCTCGAGCGCCATGAGCTTCGGCAGACCACACTCGTGCAGCTTCAGCTGCGGGCCGACAATAATAACGGAACGGCCGGAGTAGTCCACGCGCTTACCCAGCAAGTTCTGGCGGAAGCGGCCCTGCTTGCCCTTGAGCAAGTCAGACAGGGACTTCAGCGGACGGTTGCCCGGGCCGGTAACCGGACGGCCGCGGCGGCCGTTATCGAAGAGCGCGTCCACAGACTCCTGCAGCATGCGCTTCTCGTTGTTCACGATGATCTCTGGAGCGCCCAGGTCGATCATGCGCTTCAAACGGTTATTGCGGTTGATCACGCGGCGGTAGAGGTCATTCAGGTCGGAGGTAGCAAAGCGTCCACCGTCCAGCTGCACCATCGGGCGCAGCTCTGGCGGGATAACCGGGATGGCATCCAGCACCATGCCAGCCGGATCGTTGCCGGAGCGCAGGAAGGCAGCAACGACCTTCAGGCGCTTGAGGGCACGCATCTTCTTCTGGCCCTTGCCGTTGTTGATGATCTCGCGCAGCTCCTCGGCCTCAGCCTCAAGGTCGAAGTTGCGGACCAGGGTCTGGATGGCTTCAGCACCCATGCCGCCGGTGAAGTAATCCTCGTAGCGGTCAACCAGCTCTTCGTAGATGGTCTCATCGATGATCATCTGCTTCGGAGCCAGCTTGATGAAGGTATTCCAGATTTCATCCAGGCGGGCGATTTCGCGCTCGCCGCGCTCGCGGATGTGCTGCATTTCCTTATCGGCAGCGTTCTTTACCTTCTTGCGGGCATCGGCCTTAGCGCCGGCTGCTTCCAGCTCAGCCAGGTCAGACTCCAGCTTGGAGGCGCGCTCTGCGATCTCGGACTCGGTATCGTCCTCAACGTCCTTCTTCTCCAGGAGCATTTCTGCTTCCAGGGTGGACTGATCGTTGTGGCGAGCCTCTTCATCCACGGAGGTGATGATATTGGCGGCGAAGTAAATGATGCGCTCGAGATCCTTCGGAGCCAAGTCCAGCAGGTAGCCCAAGCGGGAAGGAACACCCTTGAAGTACCAAATGTGGGTTACCGGAGCGGCCAGCTCAATGTGGCCCATGCGCTCACGGCGAACCTTGGACTTGGTCACCTCAACGCCACAGCGCTCACAAATGATGCCCTTGTAGCGGACGCGCTTGTACTTACCACAAGCGCACTCCCAGTCACGGGTGGGGCCGAAGATGCGCTCACAGAAGAGGCCGTCCTTCTCCGGCTTCAGGGTGCGGTAGTTAATGGTCTCAGGCTTTTTGACCTCGCCCTTGGACCAGCGACGAATATCGTCTGCGGTGGCCAGACCGATGCGGAGCTCGTCGAAGAGATTTACGTCAAACACGTAATGTCTCCCTTTCATCCTCGTTGTCGAGGAATTGATGGCTTTGTATGAATGGAACGTTTATGCCCTACCGCGGGGACTTACCCCGCGGTGGACCAAGAAACTAATTAGGCGATGTCAGCGGAGGAACCCTCATCGCGGGACAGGTTAATGCCAAGCGATGGGCTATCCATGTCATCGTCATCAGAGCCAGACAGCTCCATCGGCGTGCCGTCGGTGGATAGAACTTCCACGTTCAGGCACAGGGACTGCAGCTCCTTGAGCAACACCTTGAAGGACTCAGGGATGCCCGGATCTGGAATATTGTCGCCCTTAACAATGGCTTCGTAGACCTTCACGCGGCCGACGACGTCATCGGACTTGATGGTCAGCAGCTCCTGCAGGGTGTAGGCAGCGCCGTATGCCTGCATTGCCCACACCTCCATCTCGCCGAAGCGCTGGCCACCGAACTGGGCCTTACCACCCAGCGGCTGCTGGGTAATCATGGAGTAAGGACCGGTGGAACGGGCGTGAATCTTCTCATCGACCAGGTGGTGCAGCTTGAGCATGTACATGTAGCCAACCGAAATTGGGTACTTGTACGGTTCGCCCGAGCGGCCGTCGAAAAGCGTGGCCTTGCCGTACTCATCCACCAGCACATCGCCGTCGCGGTTAGGACGGGAGGAAGCCAGCAGGCGCTCGATCTCGTGGTTGGTAGCACCGTCGAAGACCGGGGTGGCCGTCAAGGAATTCGCGGGAACGTCATAAAGCTCTTCCGGCAGGGTCTTGAGCAGCTCGGCGTTCTTCGGATCCTCGGTGTCAACCTTCCAGCCGGCATGTGCCAACCAGCCCAGGTGAACTTCCAGCACCTGGCCGATGTTCATACGACGTGGCACACCGTGGGTGTTCAGCAGGATGTCTACCGGGGTGCCGTCCTCCATGAACGGCATATCCTCAGGCGGCAGAATCTTGCCCACAACACCCTTGTTGCCGTGGCGGCCGGCCATCTTATCGCCGTCCTGGATCTTGCGCTTCTGGGCCACGTAGACGCGAATCATCTCGTTGACGCCAGGGGCCAGATCGTCATCATCATCGCGGGAGAAGCGGGCAACGCCAATGACCTTGCCTACCTCACCGTGCGGCACCTTCATGGAGGTATCGCGAACCTCGCGGGCCTTCTCACCGAAGATGGCGCGCAGCAGGCGCTCCTCCGGGGTCAGCTCGGTTTCGCCCTTAGGGGTGACCTTACCCACCAGGATGTCACCGGCGCGGACGTCCGCGCCGATGCGGATGATGCCGCGCTCGTCCAGATCGCTCAAGACGTCTTCCGAAACGTTCGGAATCTCGCGGGTGATTTCCTCAGCGCCCAGCTTGGTATCGCGAGCATCGATCTCGTGCTCCTCGATGTGGACGGAGGTCAAGATATCCTCTTCCACGATGCGCTGGTTGAGGATGATGGCGTCCTCGTAGTTGTGGCCTTCCCACGGCATGAAGGCGACCAGCAGGTTGCGGCCGAGGGACATCTCACCATTGTGAGTACCAGGACCATCGGCCAGAACCTGGCCGGCCTCTACGCGCTCGCCCATAGAAACCAGCGGGGTCTGGTTGTAGTTGGTGCCCTGGTTGGTGCGCTCGAACTTACGCAGGATGTAGGTGTCGCGCTGGCCCTCATCATCCATGATGGTGATGACATCAGCGGTGACGTTTTCTACCACACCGGCCTTCGGGGTGATAACAACGTCGCCGGCGTCATAAGCAGCACGCTGCTCCATGCCGGTACCTACCAGCGGAGCCTCGGAGCGAACCAGCGGCACGGCCTGCTTCTGCATGTTCGCACCCATCAGGGCACGGTTAGCGTCGTCGTGCTCCAAGAACGGAATCATGGCGGTACCCACGGAAACCATCTGGCGCGGGGACACGTCAACGTAGTCCACACCGGAGGCATCGGTAAGTCCGATATCGCCGTCCTTCAGGCGGACCTCAATGCGCTCGCTAGTGAGGTTGCCCTCTGCGTCCTGCTCGACCTCAGCCTGAGCAATAGCAAAGCGATCCTCTTCATCGGCGGTGAGGTACTCCACTTGGTCAGTAATCTTGCCGTCCACAACCTTGCGGTACGGGGTCTCGATGAAGCCGAAGGCATTCACGCGGGCATAGGAAGCCAGCGCGCCAATCAGGCCAATGTTCGGACCCTCAGGAGTCTCAATCGGGCACATGCGGCCGTAGTGAGAAGCGTGAACGTCTCGCACCTCAATGCCGGCGCGCTCACGGGACAGACCGCCCGGGCCCAGCGCGGACAAACGGCGCTTGTGGGTCAGGCCGGACAGCGAGTTGTTGTGGTCCATGAACTGGGACAGCTGCGAGGTGCCGAAGAACTCGCGGATAGCAGCAGAGACCGGGCGCACGTTAATCAGGGAGGTCGGAGTGATGGACTCCGCGTCCTGGGTGGTCATGCGCTCGCGCACAACGCGCTCCATGCGGGACAGGCCCACGCGGACCTGATTCTGGATGAGCTCACCTACGGTGCGCAGGCGGCGGTTACCAAAGTGGTCGATGTCATCCGTGTGCAAGGAGATCATCTCGCCATTTGGCGCCTTCATCTCGCGCTCGCCTACGTGCAGGCGGACCAAGTACTCGAGGGTGACGGCAATGTCTTCCTCGGTCAGGGTCATCAGACCATCGTGGTCGCCGCCCAGACCCAGCTTGCGGTTGACCTTGTAGCGGCCGACCTTTGCCAGGTCGTAACGCTTCGCACGGAAGAAGGAGTTATCCAGCAAGGACTGTGCCAGCTCACGGGTTGGCTGCTCGCCTGGGCGCTGCTTGCGGTAAATCTCCAGCAATGCCTCATCGGTATTTGCCACACCATCAGATTCCAGGGTGGACATCATAAGCTCCGAGAAGCCGAAGCGATCCTTGATCTGCTCCTCGCTCCAGCCCAGTGCCTTAAGCAGCACGGTAACCGGCTGGCGGCGCTTGCGGTCAATGCGCACGCCGACGGTATCGCGCTTGTCGACGTCGAACTCCAACCATGCACCGCGGGAAGGAATAACCTTCACGGAGTGCAGCGGACGCTCGGTGGACTTATCGATCGAGCGATCGAAGTACACGCCCGGGGAGCGCACCAGCTGAGAGACGACGACGCGCTCGGTACCGTTCACGATGAACGTGCCCATATCCGTCATCATCGGGAAATCGCCGATGAAAACGGTCTGCGACTTAATCTCTTGGGTGTCGTTATTGATAAACTCTGCGGTCACGTACAGCGGCGCGGAGTAGTTGATGTCCTTTTCCTTGCACTCATCCACGGTGTTCTTCACCGGTTCAAAGCGCGGCTCCGACAAGGACAGGGACATATTGCCCGAGTAGTCCTCAATCGGCGAGAGCTCTTCGAGGATGTCCTCGAGGCCGCTCGTCACGCGGGCGTCATCGCCGCGCTCAGCCTGCTCGCGCTCGCGCCACTCCGGCGCGCCGACGAGCCAATCAAAGGAATCAAGTTGTACGTCAAGGAGACCCGGCAGGGCGATGGGCTCGCTAATTTTTGCAAACGAGTATCGCTTCGGGGCTCCGGGGATATTGGCCACTGACTTGGTCTGGCGGGAGACTGCCAAGATGGGTCCTTCCAGCACCTCACGCGGATTGCCTGCTCGCCCTGGCCGACGAGCCGCAAAACCGCTGGTAATTCTAGCATTCGGTCTGCTGTGGAGTGTCTGGGTTCAGAATGCACAAAATCACCTTGTCAAGTCGGTTTTGCCATCACCGGCCTGAAAGGCTAAATGTGCACCGAAGATCCAGATTCCAGCGCAACGAAATAGCTTATAGGAAAAGACCTGTCATGTAAAGACACACCACAATTGGGGCGTGTCGCTACCACGCTAGGGGGCAAGCTCGTGCTCGCCACGGCGCTAACGCGTCCATGCCACGACTATGTGCGCGACAACCAGTGAGCACCCTACCACTAAAATCTCTCTATACCGCAACCCCGCCGGCGATTGAGGCTCCTAGCTGCTCTTTTAGCGGCTCACCGGCACCGCGCTTCCACCGTTGTGCGCGTGGTGGCCACGCCGGCGGGCGTGCTTATTCTTTCCGCCAAATAGCCCCAGTGCGCCAATGATTCCGAGCAGGGCCAAGACCACGCCGAGGCCGATGGCAATCCACCGAATAATCTCCGCTACGTGGTCGCGCGGGAAGTCCTTCGCTTCCTCCAGCAGTGCTGATTGGTCCTCCTCAGAAGTAGAGCCATTAAAGACGAAGGCACGCACGCGGCCCACACCTTCGCGGTCTGCGTAGTAGTCATCGATATCCACATCCATGCCCACTACGAGTCCGGTTTGTTGGTCTACATAGAAGTCACGGTTCCCGGAGTGGGTCAAATACCCCTGTTCCTCGCCGCCGCCCTCCTTGGGCAGGCTGGTGGTATTTCCATCGGCTGCATAAAGCTGTGCTACGTTCGTCGGCTCAATTTCTTGGTGGTAGCGATAGACCGTGCGGCCGTCCATCGTGGTTTCTTCTTCAAAGACAGCATCGACGGCCTTGCGCAGGGTCGGGTCAAAGACTGGGTAATTGGTCTTTTCCGCATCGGCGGGAAATTTCAGCCAGTAGCCATCTACCGTCACCGTGTCCGAAGGCGTAGCAAGCGTATGGCTCAACGAGGCCTCCCCCATAGCCTCACCACTCAGGCGGTCCACCGGGTAGGTCCACACCTGGGCCTGGCTCAAGTCGTTTAAGCCTTCGCCCTCGCCGCGCATACGCGTCTCACCGATGCGCAAGGTGGCCTTCTCCTTATCAGAAGGCTCCTGGATATCCATGTTGAGTTGGTAGGTCATGGGACCCGAATAGGGCTTGGTGCCATCCTTAGACAGCTGCTGTGAGTCCGCGGAGTCATCATGCAACGTCCACGTACTATTGTTCAGGTTCAGCGGCAGCCGCGGGGAGAAATCCAAAAATGCCGGCGCCACGATACCAGCGGCGATCAATGCGACGCCGAGGCCTAGGAGCAGGACGGAGAAAATGCGGGACTTGGGCAGCATGGGGGCTAATTCTACAGCCCTTGGCGGAAATTCCTGGTTTCTACAGGCCACCCCGCCGTGCCGGATTGATGTCTAAGCAGTGTGCTTATTCCAAGCAACGATACTGCTAGTATCCGTGGTTTGGCGCGCGCACCAAAGATCAAACTCTTCCTGCAGTCCCAGCCAAAACTCCGCCGAATTGCCAAAATAGGCAGAGAGACGAAGCGCCATTTCCGCACTAATCCCAATGCGTCCACGGACCAGCTTTGAAATTTGGGATTTGGAGCTAAAAATATCCCTGGCTAAGCGGTATTGAGTAAGTCCGAGCGGCTCCAGAAACTCCTCGCGCAGAACCTCCCCAGGGTGTGGAACGGATATGATATCCGAAGCTTCCTCTCCCTCATTTGTGATAATCGATGAAGTCAACGTCCACAGCTCCTTTCCCTGTCCATCGAAAGACTACTCTCCACTGCGCGTTAACGCGGATGGAATAAAATCCGTCCCACTGCCCTTTCAGCCTCTCCAAACGATTTGCTGGTGGAATCCTTAAATCAGCTAGGGAAACGGACCGGTCAATCATGATGAGTTTGCGGCGCAGGATCTTCCGCAGTTCAGGAGGTACATACTTTGGCGCCTTACCATCTGTGTGAAAGCGCTCTAAGCTATCCCCCCTAAACTCCACGACGCCATGGTGTCATACTTTGGCACTATTGCCCATTGCTGCACTCCACGCACTACGCTCGCAAACACAAAACGAGGAAATCCCCAGCTCCCACCGCGCGGAGCGGCAGAAGTGGGGATTTGAAAGCGGAAAGCTCAGTGAAATTACTTGAGCTCGACGGAAGCGCCAGCCTCTTCCAGCTTGGTCTTAGCTGCCTCAGCGTCGTCCTTGGAAGCGCCCTCGAGGATAGCCTTAGGAGCACCCTCGACCATTTCCTTAGCTTCCTTCAGGCCCAGGCCGGAGACGATCTCGCGGACAGCCTTAATAACGCCAATCTTCTTAGCGCCAGCGTCGGTCAGAACGACGTCGAACTCGGTCTTCTCCTCAGCGGCACCAGCGCCGCCCTCAGCCGGAGCGCCAGCTGCAACAGCAGCAACCGGAGCAGCAGCCTCAACGTCGAATACCTCTTCAAATTCCTTAACGAACTCGGACAGTTCGATGAGGGTCATTTCCTTGAAAGCTTCAATGAGCTCGTCCTTGGTGAGCTTAGCCATGATGGCAAGTCCTTTCTGTGTTGTGTGTGCGCTGCGTGTGATTTAGGCCGCGCACACGGTGTTGTAATTGTGCGTCTTTTGTGACGACTTAAGCTTCTGCTTCCTTCTTGTCCTGCAGAGCTGCGACGGTGCGTACAGCCTTGGTTGCAGGAGCGTTGAAGAGAGCGGCTGCCTTCGCCATAGAACCCTTCATAGCGCCAGCCAGCTTTGCGAGGGTGGTCTCGCGGTTGTCCAGCTTGGCGATGGCCTCAACCTGGTCGGCAGACAGTGCGTTGCCGTCCATGTAGCCACCCTTGATGATGAGTGCCTTGTTGTCATCAGCGAACTTGGTGATGACCTTCGCAGCATCCACTGCCTCGCCCTTGATGAACGCAATTGCGGTCGGGCCAGTCAGCAAATCATCAAGACCTTCGATGCCAGCTTCCTTGGCAGCGATCTTGAAAAGGGTGTTCTTGGCGACGGAGTATTCAACGTCAAATCCCAGATCGTTACGCAGCTCCTGCAGCTGGGATACGGTCAGGCCGCGGTACTCGGTCAATACAACAGAGTTAGCGCCAGCCAGCTTCTCCTTCAGCTCTGCCAGGTCTGCAGTGTTCTTTGGGTTTGCCATTGTCTCTCGCCTCCTTCCAAAACATCTCTTTTATTATTCCGCCGGGACCTTCCTTATTTCGGTTACCCGAAATAACAAAAGCCCCGTGCAAGAGCACAGGGCGCGCGACATAAGAGAATGCCGCGAATAATCGCAAAGTGTCTCCTGCGTGGGCCGCCTCCTAGGATGGAGAACCTTCGATCCAAATGGATGACCAACGGTCTTCGGTGAACTTTGACTCGGCCTGAAGCGGCCGTTCAAACTTCGTGGAAAACACTACCTTCCCACCCACGGTTTCTCCAAATCCCCGTTTTCGCCGCGTAGGATAGCCGCCATGACCTGCCTGATGTGGTTTCGCGATGACCTGCGCCTACACGATAACCAGGCCCTTCGCCGCGCGGCCGAAGCCGCCTCGCTTGCAGGCGTTCCCTTGGTCGCCGTCGTGCTCGACGAGCCGGCCTATCCGGGCACCCGCCCATTGGGCGGCGCCACCACGTGGTGGCGCGAGCGCTCCCTTTATGCCCTGGCACACGACCTCGCCGAGCACGGCGTGGAGCTCATTCGCGTCGCCGGTGATGCCCGCGTGGAAATCCCCCGCCTAGCCGCCGAACTCGGCGCCACTACCGTCACGTGGACGCGCCGCTACCACGGCCCGCTGCGCGAGGTTGATGCCGCGGTCAAGGAAACCTTGACTGCTCGAGGCATTATCGCCACCTCCTCGCCCGGCTTCACCCTGGTCGAACCCTGGGAGGTCACCAATGGCCAGGGCCAGCCCTATAAGGTCTTTACCCCCTTCTCCAAGGCCGCGTCCTCTCAAGTGGCAGGCGATGAGCCGGAGGGTGTGCCGGAGATGGGGGCGTCGGCAAGCATTGCGTGCTCTTGGCCCAAGCCCACCGAGCCGACGTGGGCCGCATCCCTGGCCGAGCACTGGACGCCCGGGGAAACCGGAGCGCGGGAGCGCCTAGCCCAGCTGGATCTGGCCAACTACGCCAAGGAACGCGATATTCCCGCACTCAATGCCACCTCCCTCCTCTCGCCGCACCTGCGCTTTGGTGAGGTCTCCCCGCGCGAAGTGTGGTTCGCCGCGGCCGAGGAGCCGGAGTGCGCCAAGTTCCACTCCGAGCTACTGTGGCGCGACTTTGCCTGGCACCGCCTCTACCACCTGCCCAACCTCGCTACCGAGAACGTACGGGAAAAATTCGACCACTTCGATTGGTCCTGGGATGACCCACGCCTGACAGACTGGCAGTCCGGTACGACGGGCATTGCGCTTGTCGACGCCGGAATGCGCGAGCTTTGGGCCACCGGCTATATGCACAACCGCGTACGAATGGTGGTGGGATCTTTCCTCACCAAGAACCTCGGCATCCACTGGCGCCTGGGCGAGGAATGGTTCTGGGATACGTTGGTAGACGCCGATGCCGCCTCCAACCCCTTCAATTGGCAGTGGGTGGCTGGCTGCGGCGATGACGCCGCACCATTTTTCCGCATCTTCAACCCCGAAACCCAGGCCAAGCGCTTCGACCCCGACGGCGAATATGTGCGCCGCTGGGCACCCGCGCTGTCTGGCCCACCCATAGTGGACCTAAAGGAATCGCGCCAAGCCGCCCTCGACGCCTATGCGGAGATCAAGGACTAGGCCGGCGGAAGAGGCAGAAATAAAGGTCTACCATGGGGCCAATGAGGAGCCCTAGGATTCATTCTCAAGCGCACCCGCCCATTGGCAATACCCCACTCATGCGAGTAGAGGCGATCAATCCTCGGCCGGATGTCCACCTCTATCTCAAACTCGAACAATTCAACCTTGGCGGTTCTGCCAAAGACCGTACCGCCCGAGCACTAATCCAGGCAGCCCTTGCAGCCGGCGATATCCGCCCAGGGTCGACGTTGGTGGAATCTTCCTCCGGCAACCTGGGCATGGCTCTCGCTCGTCAGGCCCCACTGCAGGGGATGAAGTTCCACTGCGTGGTGGATCCGCGCGTCAACGCCTCCACGGTGGCCACCATGCGGGCCTATGGCGCACACGTGGAATTGCTCGACCACCCAGATCCCGAAACCGGCGATTGGCTCACCGCCCGCCGCACCCGCGTGGCCGAGCTATTGGAAGAGATCCCCGATTCTTTCAACCTCAACCAGTATTCCAATGAAGCCGCCTTCCACGCCCACGCGGAGGGCACAATGACTGAAATCCTGGATCAACTCGGGCAGGCACCCAGCCATGTGCTCGTGGCTATGAGTACCACCGGAACCCTTGGCGGCTGTGTCCGCAAACTTTCCGAGGTGGGAGCCAGTACCCAAACAATCGGCGTTGATGCAGAAGGCTCCGTGCTTTTCGGCGGTGAGCGTGGCACCCGCATGCTGCCCGGCTATGGCGCAGGTATCGTAACCGATCTATCCACCAAATTTTCGCCCTCTTCCGTCGAGCGGGTCCCCGATCTCGAGGCCATCGTGGCCGCCCGCAGGCTCGCCCGGGCCGAGGGTTTGCTGCCAGGTGCTTCCGGCGGTGCTGTCATCGCAGCCTTCCAGCGCCTCGCACCCTCCCTGCCAGCAGGGGCGGAGGTGGTTGCCGTGCTACACGATGCCGGCCAGCCTTACTTAGACACTATCTATAACGATTCCTGGGTGTGCGAAAACTTCGGCATTTCACCTGCCGAACTTGCCGCGCGCAGCGAGGAGACGGCGCAGTGACTTCCCCTAGGCCTACCCGACGCATTGCCATCATCGGAGGCGGTCCGCGCGGTCTCTGGGCCGTAGAGGAACTCATCGAGCGCGCCCGCATCCCCATCGATGTCACGGTCTTCGACCCGTATCCGGCCGGTGCAGGCGCTGTCTACCGCCCGCAGCAGCCGCCGCACTGGCGCCTCAACGTCAACTGCGCCATCGTCACCACCGCCCACGATAATTTCAACGATTGGCGGGCCCGCCGCGGTGGGGACACCACCGATGCCTTCCCACCGCGCGCCGAAGTGGGCCAATTCCTCGCCGATACCTGGTCCGCCGCATTACATCGCGCACCGGCGCACGTTGGCATCCGCCACCTGCCGCACCGCGTGAGCGAAGTGAGCGGCGACGGAGAAGGCTTCGTAGTCGACGGCGCCCCCTTTGACGACGTCCTGGTCTGCACCGGCCACGACCATATGCATGCTGGTTCCTTGGTCCACGAAACTTCGCGGGTGCCCGTCACCGGTCTCTATTTCGGCGCCGACCTCCCTAGCGCTCCACGGCGAATCGGCGTACGCGGTGCCGCCTTAAGCTTTATCGATGTATGCCTGCTTTATGGCGACACCGCCGAGGTCATTTATCCGGTGAGCCGCAGCGGGCGATTTATGGAGGTAAAGCCCTCTCCGGAGGCACCGCTGCCGGAGGTTTCGACGCGGTGGCGGCAGGCCTGTGCGCATATCACTAACGCCGCAGACTTGCGCGAGATCCTCATCGGGGCCGCAGCCGAGTTCGGTGACTTCTCTAGTGCAGAACTTGCAGCCGTTATTGATGGCCAGGATTTCACTGGAGATGCGGTCGCTGAGCTCGAGGCTTCCCTCCGTGCGGCCGAAGGCACTGGTCCCCTGACCCCGGCCACGGCCGTGGGCGCGGCTTTTCGTGGGGTCTTCCAAGACTGCGTCGATTGGCACCAGGCGCACGGCCCAATGCCCGGGTTCCGCGAGCTTTCACGCACCCTCGAGCGGGTGGCCTTTGGCCCGCCACCGGTCACAGCCAGGCGTCTGCTCGAGCTCATCCACTCCGGGGTGGTAGATACCCAGTATCTGGGCACGCCTGAGCAGATAGATTCCTGGCGGGAGAAGGGCGGCGTGGACCTGCTTATTGACGCCACTGTTGCTCCCCAAGCCACCCCCTCCCCCTTCCATGACGTTCCTGGTGTGGTGGAAATTGGCCGCATGAATGAGCTCTCCCTGCCCGGCCATGACTCCCTTAACCGTTCCGTGTACGATGACATCCCCCGCTGGGCGGAGAAAGTAGGAAACCTATGACCACCCCTTCCATTGCCCCACTGCCGGTCCACGGCACCGTCCCGCTGCGTGCCCGATGGGAACGGTGGATGCAAGAGCTCGTGGAGAACCCGCAAGAAGTTAGCGCGTTCACCTCGCGCTATGGATCTCCGGTGAACGTGCTTAATCCCGCGCCACTGCGCCACAATGCCCAAGAGCTACTAAATGCCGGTGCTTCCCATAACGTGAAAACCCGAGTATTTTTCGCCCGCAAAGCCAATAAGGCGCTGTGCTTTGTCGACGCCGCTCGCGAGAGTGGGCTCGGCGTGGATGTAGCCAGTGAGAACGAGCTACGCCAAGTACTCGAGCGCGATGTAGCCCCAGAGCGCATCATCCTCAGCGCTGCTATCAAAACCGATGGTTTGCTCCGCCTAGCGGTTTCCCGTGGCGTTACTATCTCGTGCGATTCTCGCGCAGAATGCGGCCGCATCGCCGCCATCGCGCGAGCTTTAGAAACCACCGCCCGCGTAGCGCCACGCCTTGCTCCAGATCCAGACGCCTTACCACCGACCCGCTTCGGGGAAAGGCTACCTGCCTGGCAAAAAGCGGAGTGGCCCACGGAGCTTCGTGCCGTGGGCGTCCACGTTCACCTGCATGGCTATAGCGAGGCCGACCGCCGAACCGCCCTTGCAGAGGCAATTGCTCTAGTCGAGCACCTACGCGCACTGAACCAACCCGCTAATTTCATCGATATCGGCGGCGGCGTGCCCATGAGCTATTTAGAATCCCGCGAGCAGTGGGAAAACTACACAGCGCGTATCTCCGCGCAACGCGCTGGTACCGGCGCCCCCTTTACCTGGAAATCGGATCCGCTCTCCAATACTTACCCCTTCTGGCAGGAACCGACGCGCGGTCAGTGGCTGAACCAACTTCTCTCCGGTGAGGTCCCCGGCTACGGCAACGCCGGTGGTGCCCTGCGCGAGCGGGACATCGCCCTCCATCTAGAACCGGGCCGCAGCCTCCTCGACGGCTGTGGTGTCATCCTCGCCGAGGTGAGCTTTCTCAAAGAGCGTTCTGATGGCCTGCCCCTTATCGGTGTGGCGATGAATCGCACGCAGTGCCGGACCGCCGCGGATGACATCCTGCTAGACCCCCTCCTCGTGCCTACGGCCGGTTCAGCAAAGGAGGTCTCCCGCGAGCCACGTACCGGCTTTGTAGTCGGTGCCTACTGCATTGAAGACGAGGTTATTCTGCGCCGCGAACTGGACTTCCCGGAGGGCATTGCCGTAGGAGATACCCTCGCCATTCCCAACACGGCCGGATATTTTATGCACATCCTCGAGTCTGCTTCCCACCAGATTCCCTTGGCTCGAAACGTCTACTACGACGGCGGCGAGTGGGTACCAGACGATATTGACGCCACATAACTACTAGTGGCTCGAGATATAGAAAAAGGGCTTCGAGGAATTGCCTCGAAGCCCTTTAGCCTTAAACGCAGTGCGTCAGAACTGCTTAAGCGGTGTAATCCTTGACCACGGAACCGTCAACCGGGATGCCCGGGCCGGAGGTGGTGGAGATGGTAGCGCGCTTGATGTAGATGCCCTTAGCGGAAGAAGGCTTCAGGCGCTGGATCTCATCCATGAGGGCGCCGTAGTTCTCAGCCAGCTTCTCAGCATCGAAGGAAGCCTTGCCGATGATGGCGTGCAGGTTAGCAGCCTTATCAACGCGGAAGGAGATCTTGCCGCCCTTAACCTCAGAGATTGCCTTAGCAACGTCTGCGGTAACGGTGCCGGTCTTCGGGTTCGGCATCAAACCACGTGGGCCCAAGACGCGGGCAACGCGGCCAACCTTGGCCATCTGATCCGGGGTAGCGATAGCAACGTCGAAGTCGATGTTGCCCTCGTTGATCTGCTCGATCAGTTCAGCGGTGCCGACGATATCAGCGCCAGCTTCCTGAGCGGCGGTAGCCTTCTCGCCTTCTGCGAAGACAGCAACGCGAACGTCCTTACCGGTGCCGTTAGGCAGGGAAACGGTGCCGCGAACCAGCTGGTCAGCCTTGCGCGGGTCAACGCCCAAACGGAAGACAACATCAACGGTGGCGTCGAAGTTCTTGGAGGAGGTCTCCTTGGCCAGCTTGGTGGCCTCGATCGGGCGGTACAGGCGGGACTTATCTACCAGTTCCGCAGCGGCCTTATAAGCCTTAGACTTGGTGCTCATTTAACAATTCCTTTTCTGGATTGGTGTGGTGTTCGGCGGGCCGTAGCTGGCCCTACCACATAAAGTTTTTACTTCTCCGGTGCGCCATCAACGGTGATGCCCATGGAGCGGGCGGTACCGGCGATGATGCGAGCGCCGTTCTCGATGTCACGTGCGTTCAGGTCCGCAAACTTGGTCTCTGCGATTTCCTTGCACTGGTCCCAAGACACAGAGCCGACCTTGTCGGTGTGTGGAACGCCGGAGCCCTTCTTGATGCCAGCGGCCTTCAGCAGCAGCTTGGCTGCCGGCGGGGTCTTCAGCTTGAAGTCGAAGGAACGGTCCTCGTAGACGGTGATCTCAACCGGAACCACGTTGCCACGCTGGTTCTCGGTAGCGGCGTTATAAGCCTTGCAGAACTCCATGATGTTGACGCCGTGGGCACCGAGTGCCGGGCCAACTGGCGGTGCCGGGTTAGCGGCGCCTGCCTCGATCTGCAGCTTGATGAAGCCAGATACCTTCTTCTTAGGAGCCATCGAATTACCTCTTTCCTGTGTTACCGGGATAGCCGCCACGATGAATAACGGGATCCCGTCCGGATGCTCACCTTCAGTGGGCCACCGGAGGATGAAACGTTTTTCTTATACGCACGCCAAAGGCGCACGGCGTTCCAGTTTAGAACACCGTGCGCCCTGCACAAAATCATTTTTAGGAGATGCGCTCGATCTCGGTCGGCGACAACTCCACTGGGGTCTCGCGGCCAAAGATGGATACCAGTCCCTGCATCTTGCCGGTCTCTGGGTCGATCTCGGAAATGGTGGCGGAGACTGCGGCCAGCGGGCCGGACAGGATGGTCACTGCCTCGCCTACCTCGAAGTCGTGGGCGTACTTCTTTGCCACTTCCTTTTCTGGCATGGCCACGACCTGCTCGCCCTCGGCCTCATTCGGGGCGGCATCGCCCTTGGTGGACGGTGCTTCGTTCGGCATGAGGAATTTAGCCACATCGCGGGTCTTAACCGGGGTGGCGTTGCCCTCGTTGCCCACGAAGGAGGTCACACCAGGGGTTTCGCGGATGACGGACCAAGCGGCGTCATTGAGTTCGGCACGGACGAGGACATAGCCCGGCAGCAGCTTGCGCTTCACAATCTTCTTCTTGCCGTCCTTGTTCTCGAGCACCTGCTCAATAGGAACGACAACCTCAAAGATAGAGTCCTCGACCTCGAGGGTCTGGGCACGCATGTCCAGGTTGGTCTTTACCTTGTTTTCGTAACCGGAGTAGCACTGAATGATGTACCACTGGCCCGGCTGCTTCTTCAGCTCGCGGGTAAACGCACGCAGTCGCTTGCGGTAGGCGGCGTCTTCGGACTCATCCTCGCCAGCCTCTGGAGCTGCGCCCTCTGCCGTGCCCTCGGCGTCCGCTCCTTCGGCGTTCGCCCCCTCGGCGTCGGCCGATGCCGCTGCCGATTCCGATTCCGCTTGCGGTGCCTCGGCTGCCTCAGCAGGCTCAGCTGCGGCGTCGGTGGACTCTGCTGCTTCTTCTGCTGCGGGCGCGCTTGGGGTAGCGTCCTCCTGCTGCGCTTCCTCTACGGAGCTAGCATGTTCTGCCGCCTGCTCCTGCACGTTGGCCTGCATAGCCTCCTCGAGGGAGGTGCCTACGGTTTCGACGTTATTCTCGTCGCTCATGATTCTTACTCCAAAAATTCCTCGGCGCGTTGCGTAGGACCAGCCTACCCGCCCGCGTATGGGCAAAAAGTATCCCGCCGTTCCTTCAGCGGAAACAGCGGGATAAAAGATTATGCGGCTATCTTACTAATCAGAGAGAATCTGCTCAACTCCGAGACCGGCCAGAGTGTCCACACCCCACACCAAGACGGTCAGGACGATGAGGAAGGCAAAGGTAATGAGGGTGTACTGCAGCATCTCCTTAGCGGTCGGCCACACCACTTTCTTCATTTCAGTTGCCACCTCGCCAGGGAAAGCGGCTACGCCGCCACCTGGGGTGTCATCGTGATTCTTATCCTCTACGCGGACGACGTGCTTATCGGCGTAGTCCGCGGAGGACGTGGTAGCCGCACCAGAGAGCTGACGCTTACCGGTCGGGCGCGGTGCACCCGAATTCTTCGGCTGCTGCTCATCGCTCACAGCTAACCCTCCTTGGGAACTAAATCTAATAGGGCGCTTAACGCGCACCTCCATAACTTTGTCAACCCTAGCAAAGCTTGCACTGCATGAAAAGCTGACCACCGCATTAATAAGACGTGGCCTTGGATACATTGGGCGAGCACAGCAGCAAGCAAGGCTCGACCGGGACAATATGGCATGAACAAACCCCGCCACCTGAAATCAAGTGACAGGGTTTACTGTGCAGGGGCGACAGGACTCGAACCTGCAACCTACGGTTTTGGAGACCGTTGCGCTACCAATTGCGCCACGCCCCTATTCTTTTATTCCTTAATGCCTCAGCATCAAGCGTTGAAGACCTTACCAGAGCCATAGTTCCAATCTGAAACCAGGCGGGGATGCAAAGCCCTCAGCGCGGTAATAAAAAAGCGCCCTGCGGGCGCCTTTCTTTCCCGGTAGCGATGGCGAGAATTGAACTCGCGACACAGCGATTATGAGTCGCTTGCTCTACCACTGAGCTACACCGCCATATTCACCTTGGGGGAATTTCTTCCTCCGAACATGAATGGAGCCCCCTGACAGAATCGAACTGTCGACCTTTTCCTTACCATGGAAACGCTCTGCCGACTGAGCTAAGGGGGCACATCCTAGCGTTGAACACATCGCTATTTCGTTGTGCTCTCCGTTGCGGACTCCAATAATCTAACCCGCTTGCAACGTTTTACACAAATCGCCACGTCAGAGCGCAAAAATGGGAAGCTTTTATGACACCTTATTGCACATTTGAATGTGCTTGAATGAAAGGCATGTTGGATCAGAAGGATGCCCAGTCCATTGACGCCGCAAAGTTGTACTACAACTCCGGCTTCTCTCAGGCCGAGGTGGCCCATCATCTTGGGGTTTCCCGGCCCACGGTGTCCAAGTTGCTCAGCCACGCCTCCGCGCGGGGCTTTGTCACCATCAGCATTGCCGATCCGCGCGAGCAATCCGATGAGCTAGTGGGCCAACTGCGCCAACGCTTTGCGCTTGCCGACGTCCGCGTAACCACCACCCCACCCGGCGGTTCTCCCCTAGCAGACCTGGGCAGCGCCGGCGCCGCCCTCCTAGAAGAACTCATTAAGGATGGCACTAGCGTCGGCCTCTCTTGGGGCGAGACGATGTCCGCCGTCGCTTCTCACCTGCGGCGACAGCCACGGGAAGGCGTAGAGATTGTGCAGCTAAAAGGCGGCCACTCGCACACGGAGCGATCCACTAAAGATTTCTACACCCTGCAGGCTTTTGCCCACGCCTTCAACGCCGAAGCCCACCTTCTACCGCTGCCGGGGATCTTCGATTCCGCGGAGGCCAAGAAGTGGGTGGAGCGCGATAGGCATATTGGGCAGATTTTACATAAGGGGGCGTCGGTAAGCGTGGCAGTGTTCACGGTGGGCTCGGCCGAGCAGGAATCCTTAGCATTCAACCTGGGATATCTGACCGCGGCCGAGAAACAGCAGATTGCAGACAATGCCGTGGGTGATGTGTGCTCGCGCTTCTTCGACGCCCGCGGGGAGGTAGCCTGCCCAGCCGTAGACGCCCGCACCGTGGGCATCAGCCTCGCAGACTTGGCCACGCGCCCCACCCGGGTGCTGGTAGCTGGCGGCGCATCTAAGGCGCGGGCCATATGGGTGGCGCTACGGAAGGGATTGGCCACCCATCTGGTGACAGATCAGGCTACCGCGCGCAAGCTCGTGGACTGGGCCCAGTGAGGCCTCCCACAATTGTTGAACAATTGTAAATTGTGCCATTGACATGGGTTCTTGCGGGGTTAAGCTAGGGGTGTAAAATCCCCCACACCGAGGAGCGAAGCTATGTCCGCTACCGATATTGCCACCCCACACATCAACCCGCAGGGCGCGCCCATTGCAGAAACCATCTTGCTGCCCGGCGACCCACTGCGCGCACAATTCATCGCCGAGAACTTCCTAGAAGATACCGTTCAGTTCAACGGCGTACGCAATATGCTGGGGTTTACCGGCACCTATAAAGGCAAGCCCGTTTCGGTCATGGGCACCGGCATGGGCATTCCCTCCATCGGCATCTACTCCTGGGAGCTCATCCACAACTACGGCGTAAAGAAGCTCATCCGCGTCGGTTCCATCGGCGCTATGCAGGAAGACATCGAGCTACACGACGTCATCGTCGCCTCCTCCGCCTCCACCGATTCCAATTTCTTGAGCCAGTACAACCTGCCGGGCAGCTACGCTCCCACCGCCTCGTGGAAGCTTCTCAAGGCCTTGGTCGATGAAGCCGAGAAGCAGCAGGCACATATCCACGTGGGCAATATCTTGAGTTCGGATATCTTCTACAACTTTGACCAGTCCGTCAACGAACGCTGGGCACACATGGGCGTGCTCGGCGTAGAGATGGAATCCGCAGCGCTTTATGCCACCGCGGCCGAAGCCGGCGTCGACGCGCTGGGGCTTTTCACCGTATCCGACAACCTCGTGCACGGTACCAAGCTTTCTGCCGAAGAACGCCAAACCGCCTTCCACACCATGATTGAACTCGCGCTGCCGCTTAACGCGCTCGACTAAAAGGACGCCTTCCCCGTGACTTCTTCTACTGCCTCTGCTTCCCCGCAGGACAAGCGGCCAGGTCCCGCACTAAACCCCAAAGTTGCCGTGCCCGTCCTACTCTTCGTCTTCGTCTTTTCTCTGGTTATTGATAACGGCTTTAAGACGATGACCATGCCGATTGCCCAGGCACTCGACCTTTCCGTTAAGACCGCCTCCCTGCAGGCTTCCCTCGCCGGCGTCATCATCGGCATCGGCGCCGTGGTCTATGCCGCGCTGGCGGATTCCATCTCCATCCGCAAGCTCATGCTCACCGGCGTCGTCCTCATTGCCGTGGGCTCGATCTTAGCCTTCGCCTTTTCTAGCTTCTGGCCCATGGTGCTGGCCGGTCGTCTCATTCAAACCTCCGGACTCGCCGCCGCGGAGACGCTCTATGTCATCTATGTGACCAAGCACTTAAGCGAGGCCGATCAAAAGACCTACCTGGGCTTTTCCACCGCCGCTTTCCAGGCCGGCCTGCTCATCGGCGCGTTGACCTCTGGCTTTATTTCCACCTATGTCTCGTGGACGGCGATGTTCCTCATCCCGCTCATCCTCATTCTGACCATCCCGCCGATTATCAAGCTGGTGCCAGAAGATGAGGCCGTGGAGGGACACCTCGATGTGCTCGGCCTATTTTTCATCGCCGTCTTTGCCACTGGCCTGACCTTATTCATGCAGGAGTTCAACTGGGTATATCTCATCGTGGCTGTCCTCGGCGTGGTGGGCTTTGCCTACCACATCGGCCACGCTAAATATCCCGTGGTCACCCCAGAGTTTTTCACCAATGGCCGCTACGTGTGGACCATCCTCATGGTCTTCTTCGTCTATTCCACCCAGATGGGCTTCATCTTCTTGCTGCCTTTTGCGGCGCATGACCTGCACGGCATGAATATCGATAAAGCCTCCCTGTTGATGATCCCGGGCTATATCTGCGCCATCCTCATCGGCATCTTCTCCGGAAAGATCGGCACCGTTTTATCCTCCCGCGCCACCATCTACACCGCGTTCGCCTTAGTTGCCGGCGCACTGGTGACGGCAGCCCTCTTTGTGCAACTCCACGTCGCTATTCTCATCGCAGCCATCGTGGCCTTCGCCTCCGGCTTTTCACTGATGTACGCCCCGCTGGTCAATACCGCGCTGCGCAATATCAGCGCCACCAAGTCCGGCATCGCCATTGGTTTTTATAACCTGACCATCAATATCGCCATCCCGCTGGGAATTGCCTATACCGCCAAGCTGCAGGACCTCGCCAGCTATAACACCGTGCTGTGGATCCTGGCCGCCGTGGCCGCCATTGGCATTGCCCTATACGTAGTTTCTGACCTCAAGATGGCCCGTTCCGAATCCCGCCCAGCCCGTTAAGGAGAAAATTATGACTTCCCGCACCGACGTTGCATCCATCATCGATCACACCCTGCTCAAGCCGGAGGCCACCCCGGAACAATTCCGCGCCCTGGTAAATGAGGCCGCCGAGCTGGGCACCTATTCCGTGTGCGTTTCCCCCTCCGCCCTGCCCATCGAGGTTCCTGACTCCCTGCACATTGCCACCGTCGTCGGCTTTCCCTCCGGGGCAGTAAAGCCGGAGATCAAGGCCGCTGAGGCAGCCCGCGCGGTTGCCGATGGCGCCGAAGAGGTGGACATGGTCATCAATATCCCGCTAGCCATCGAGGGCCGAGCCGAGGATCTGCAGGCCGAAATCCAGGCCGTGCGCGATGCCATCCCGGGCAAGGTTCTCAAGGTCATCATTGAATCCGCCGCGCTTTCCGACGACTCCATTATCCTCGCCTGCAAGGCCGCCGCAGCCGCCCAGGCGGACTTTGTTAAGACCTCCACTGGTTTCCACCCGGCCGGCGGTGCCTCTGTGCATGCCGTAAAGCTCATGCGCGAGACCGTAGGCGATAAGTTAGGCGTAAAAGCCTCTGGCGGCATCCGTACCGCACAGGACGCCCTAGCCATGATTGAGGCTGGCGCGACCCGCTTGGGCCTGTCCTCCTCCGCCAAGATCCTCGAGGAGCTCTAGGCCATGTCGAACGCCGCCGTAGATTATGACTACGCCCGTACGTGGGCCGAGCACGACCCTGATCCGGACACAGCCCGCCAGGTAAAGGCCTGGATTGAGGAGGGCAATACCGCCGAGCTCGCCTCCGCCTTCGCCGGCCCCCTGGCCTTTGGCACCGCGGGCCTGCGCGCCGCCGTGGGCCCGGGTGAGTCCCGCATGAACCGCGCCGTGGTCATCCGCACCACCTACGGGCTCATCACCTGGCTCAAACAGCAGGTCGATACCCCAGTCGTGGCCATTGGGTGCGATGCCCGCCACGGCTCCGCGCAATTCCAGCGCGATGCGGCTCAGGTCATCTCCGCGGCCGGCGGCCGGGCCCTGGTTTTGCCCGCGCAAAACCCCACGCCACTGACCGCCTTCACCGTGCGCGAGCTCAAGGCGGATGCTGGCATCATGGTTACCGCCTCACATAATCCGCCCGCCGATAATGGCTACAAGGTCTACTTGGGCGGGCGCATTGCCACCGGCCCGGCAGAAGGCGTGCAGCTTATCTCGCCCGCCGATGCCGAAATCGCGGAAGCCATCGCCGCGGCACCTCATGCCGATGAAATCCCGCTTTCTGCGGCGAATGTCGAGAACGTCGATACCCGCGCCGACTACCTCGACCGCGCGGCACAACTCGTAGGCGAAATCTCCGATGTCACCATCGCGCTCACGGCCATGCACGGCGTTGGTGCTGCCTTGGGCAAAGAACTTCTCACCCGCTGTGGCTTCCGCGTCTCGCTGGTTCCTGAGCAGGCCCAACCGGATCCGGATTTCCCTACCGTCTCCTTCCCCAACCCGGAAGAGCCTGGCGCCCTTGATCTGGGTATCCGCCACGCTGAGGAGATCGGCGCCGATATCCTTATCGCTTATGACCCCGACGCCGACCGCTGCGCCGCCGCCGTGCCCACTCCTTCCGGCACGTGGCGCCAGCTCACCGGCGATGAAACTGGCGCCCTTTTGGGCGACTATCTGGCCCGCCGCGGGGCGACCGGCAATTTTGCCAATTCCCTCGTCTCCTCCCGCCTGCTCGGGCGCATTGCCGCGCACTACGGCCTCGGCCACGAGGAGACGCTGACCGGCTTCAAGTGGATCGCACGCACACCGGATCTTGCCTTTGGCTACGAGGAAGCCATTGGATTCTGCCCCGATCCCACCGCTGTCCGCGACAAGGATGGCATCGCTACCTCCGTAGTGCTCGCCAGCCTCGCAGCCGAGTGCAAAGCCGCAGGAACCACTCTGCTGGAGCGATTGGAGGGCATCTACGCCACCGTTGGGGCCCTATATACCCAACCACTGACCTTCCGCGTAGATGACCTCAAAATCATCGCCCAAGCCATGGACAAGGTCGCCTCTACCCCACCCACGGAGCTGGCCGGCTCGCCGGTGGCGAAGGTAGAGAAATTCGCCCAAGGCTCCAAGTTCTTCACCAACAACGATGACCGCGTCATCGTACGCCCCTCCGGCACGGAACCGAAGCTCAAGTGCTACCTCGAGTCCCCCGACGCCGACCGCTTGGATGCCATCGCGGCCGACCTGCGCGCCTACTTCGAGATTTAAACCCCTCCCCGCTCCACGCTCTCTAACTGGTCCTTCTGAGATTGCTTAGGGCCAATGAGGGTGCGGACTAGTGGGCTTGCTGCCGCCAGGCCCACCGCCGCAGTACCAACTATCGATTCCGGTGGGTCAAAAAGAACGAGTATCGCCGGTATAAGGATGAGCGTCCTCCATAATCCGATCGCCTGCGCCCGGCTGAATGTCATTGTGCTGTTTGATTATCTGTGGATACGGAGTTGGCCCCTGATGCGCCCACACAGCAATTTGGTCGTCAAGGTTAGAAAGTCTATTTACGCCAGGGAGCGCTCCTCCAACTGGTGGGAAATCGCTGCGTTTATTTTCCGGTGCGCCCGATAACTGCGAGTCCGATTGCGCAGATGCGCTTGCTGCGCTGCCTGCGCTACTCGCTGGCTTTGAAATAGGTGAATCTCGTTTACCCCGTCCAGCATCGTTCGGATCTTCTTCATATCCCATATCCTATCGCTAAACCCCATACCTTCATCTCTACAGTGACTTTCTGTGACTGATGGTATGGCTACCGAGCACGCCTGTTTGTACACAGCACCTTAGGAAGGTGTAGTTTGCTGGTCCTGAAGGCCAAAATGAGAGGAGTTAAAGATTACAGAACCCCGCCATTCATCCTTAACAGTTCTGCTAAAGATTGCAGTTGGTATTTCATCATTGCTCTGCCTCGGCTATTTCATTGGCGGTTTGAATGCGGTATACGTTGCCAAGGCCCTGGCGGGATCGGATTCCACCTCATTGCCAGATATTTCTCGCAGGCTAGGAAATGGCTTTTTCTACTTCAAGCCCGTTGCCACAACATCCAGGAGTCCAATTGTTTCATGCCGATTTAGAGCACTACTTAGCCATTGTTGAGCGGGTTTATGTTGCGGTGCAGCGGAGTGGAAGGCATAAACGAGAATGTTGACATCAGGAATGATCATCGAGTACCGCCCACACAGCTTCTTTGTTGCTGAGATCAACTAGAGCCGGTCCGCCGCAATCGAAGGAGGGCAGGTTAACGGGGGTGTCTTCGGTACTGATGCGGGCTTCCTTCTTGAGGGCAGCGCGGACCGCCTCTTCGACGTATGAGCTCAAAGTGACATTGTTGGCTTTGGCTTGGATCTTCGTTTCTTCAAGGAGTTTCGGCGGGAGGTTTATCGTCGTGCGCATACCTTTAGGGTAGAAAGCATCAAGTCATCATTCAAGAGGTGCAATGATGTATCTGCCTTCAGGAAGCCGTGAAAGGTTGACTGGTGTCTTAATTCAGTGCGAGCGTCAGGATCAGTACTCCGATGGAGAATGCGAGCATGCCTAAGCAGTTGATCCAGAATGCGCTACCGAGGAAGTGGGCGCGGACATGGGCTGCTGCGGCCGCGCAGAAATAGGCGATGACGCCAACCATGGTTGCAATTCCTACGCCGGGGAACCAGAGGCCGGCAATGAGTCCTACGGCGGCGAGGCACTTGATGACAATGAGCGCCCACCACCAGTCCTTGGGGAGTTTGACGCCGCTGAGGCAGGCTTCGATGAAGGGGACTGGTTTGAGGGAGAGGGCGGCGTCGCCAAGCAGAATGGCTGCTAGTAGAAGGGAGGGCCAGGCTGGGGAAGATTCTAGGATCATTGGGTTACTCCGAATGCGGTGTTGAGGCGTTCGATCGATGAGGCGGCTTGGGATGTGAGGTGCTCGGTGTCGTAGATTCCGGCGGCCCAGCCGATGAGTAAGCCGAGGTAGACGTTGTACAGCAGGTCGGCGTACTCGGCCGCATCGGCGCTGCTGAGCCTGGTGCCGAGTCGCAGGGTGATTTCATCGGTCAGGAGCGTTTTGAGTGCGGTGAGCGCTTCGCCTTGATTGCCTTGTTGGATGAGTGCTGCGCCAAAGGCGCGGGAGAGCTCTTCGTGGCCGGTAAACATCTGGAGGAAAGGTCTCAGGACATCGAGAAGGCTATCGGATTGTCCCCGGATGTCATCGTGGAGTTCTGAAATGTGTTGGCCAATGGTGCGGATGAGCAGCGTTTGTTTGTCGCCGACTCCCATGACGGTTCCCACGCTAACGCCAGCTTCGGATGCGATAGTCCGGATGCTGGTGGTGGCGTAGCCCTGAGTGAGGAAGAGTTCGTAGGCGGTGGCTAGGACCTTGCTGACGGTGCCAGCTTTGGCGGCCGAGCGCGATGAGTGAACGTGTTCAGTGAACATGTTCAAAAGGGTAGCTCTTGATGGTTTCGAGGTCAATGACGCCGAAGTGTTGACAGTTGGCGCTAGGCCAGCGTGGGGAAGACGCGGTCGCGCAGCAGGTGTGCAAGCTCGCGGTCGGGGGCTGCTGGGTTGACCCAGGCGGTGTCGCCGATTTCGGCGGCGGCATGGGGTTCGTCGGCGGTGACGGTGCGGGTGTAGGTGAAGATGGTGCCGACGACGACCTCGCCCGGTTCGTTGGCGGCGGGAGCGTCGAAGGTGCCGAGTTTGTTGAGGCTCTCGGCGTCGAGGGTGAGGCCTACTTCTTCGGCAACTTCGCGCAGGGCGGCGTCGACAAGCGCCTCGCCCGCCTCGGGCTTGCCGCCGGGCAGTTGGTACTTGGTGGAGGACTTCTTGCGCACGGTAAGCACGTGGCCTTGTGGGTTGCGGATGACGACGGCTGCTACTTCAATCATGGCTGCTGATTGTAGGCGGCCTAGAGCAGCGGCAGGAGCACGAGGGCGAGATTGAGTGCGATGACCAGCGCGGCAAGCGTCCAGCCCACGGCCATAGACCAGGGTTTCGCGGCGAACTCACCCATGACGTCCCGGGAGCCGGCATAGCGGAAAAGCGGGATGATGGCGAAGGGGATGCCCAGGGAAAGAAGTGCCTGGCTGACCACCAGTGCCATAGTGGGGTCGACCCCGCAGCCGATGATGACCAGCGCCGGGATGAGCGTGACCAGGCGGCGGACTAGTAGGGGGACCTTGATGTGAAGCAGGCCGTCCATGATTTCGGAGCCGGCGTAGGCGCCCACTGACGTCGAGGCGAGGCCGCTGGCCAGCAGGCCGATGGCGAAGAGAACGCCGGCCAGCGGGCCGAGGTGGCTGGCAATCGCCGTGTGGGCCCCGGAGATGGTCTCTGTGCCGTCCACGCCGTAGAGGGCCGAGCCCACCAGGACCAGCAGGCCCACGTTGACGAGCCCGGCGATGGACAGCGCCACGGCGATGTCCGCGCGGGTGCCGGCCAGCACGTGGGGGATTTCCAGGTCGGGGTAGCGCTGCTTGGTCAGGGAGGAGTGTAGGTAAATGGCGTGCGGCATGACGGTGGCGCCCAACATGGAGGCGGCCAGCAGGATGCTGTCCTTGCCCTCTAGGCGGGGGATGAGGCCGCCGGCCACGTCGGCGGGGTCGGGCGGGGCGATGGCGAGGCCGGCAAGGAAGCCGATGCAGATGACCAGGAGCAGGCCGATGACAAGCCCCTCGAACCACTGGTTCTTCTTCTGGAAGATGAGGAGAATGATGGAGACCGCGCCGATGATGAGCGCGCCCGCGAACAGGGGGAGGTTGAAGAGGAGTTGCAGGGCAATGGCGCCGCCGATGACTTCGGCGAGGTCGGTGGCCGCGGCGATGAGCTCGGCCTGGGCCCACATGCCTAGGCGCGCGCGGCGGGAGAGACGCTCGCCCATGATTTCCGGCAGGGAGCGGTGGGTGACTAGGCCCAGTTTGGCGGAGTGGTACTGGATGAACATGGCCATGAGGTTGGCCACGACGAGTACCCACACCAGGAGGTAGCCGTAGTGGGAGCCGGCGCTGATGTTGGCGGCTACGTTGCCGGGGTCGACGTAAGCCACTGCAGCAACGAAGGCGGGGCCGGTGAGGCTGATTAAGGTCTTACGCATAGGCATCTCCATACCAAAAGTTCAACTACTTGAAGTCTAGTTTTCATCGCCATATGTTCAAGCCAGGGGGCTAAACAGCTTTATCACTGTGGAGAATCTGAATCCAAAGCTTCCACCGCTTTAGAAAGGGACTCGTTTGTAATTGCCGCTACTTTTGCTAGATACTCGCTAAATGTACGAATGACCCCCTCGGCATCATTTCGCTCGGTCGCGAAATCGACAACAAAAAGGAAATCACCGTACCATTCATCAGATACTGCTTCTTTAATCTTGTCGAAGCTTTCCCTGACTGAAGGATCACATACAAATGGATCCGCTTTTGCCAACTCCGACTTCACTCGAAAACGATATTTCTGCACAAGCGTCTTAGCAATTTCCGAAAAGTCTTCTTCAGAAGATACGAGCTTGTCTACTTCATGCGGCTTACTTATAATCTGCATTTCTTCTAGCGTTTCCCCTAGGACAGATCTAACAGCCTCCATCTGCCGAATGCGCTTCTTTTCGGTGCTGTTGCAAAGTTGGGGCAGTAGAAAGACCGGCGTGAAATAATCAGAGCCA
>ERZ500979.104-NODE-104-length-32056-cov-17.176776_pt1 | contig 32056 bp, 29 predicted proteins | sample MGYA00248864_ERZ500979 | MGnify/ENA primary metagenome ERZ500979 (study PRJEB25958, sample SAMN03398550) | human skin metagenome | study: EMG produced TPA metagenomics assembly of the Human Skin Microbiome Metagenome (human skin metagenome) data set.
ACCCGCGCCAACTCCTCGCCGGTGCCAAACTCCGCTACCACGCGCAGCCGCAGGCAGACCTTGCCGGCCTCTTCCAAGCGGGCATGCAGCCGGGACGCTAGCTGACGGGCCGCGAAGGCCGCCGCGTCCACGCGCTCGATGCACTCTTCCATTTCCACGGCCAGGTCTGGGCGCGCCATTTCTGGAGCTACGCGCCTATCCGCACGGGCTTGGGCCAACTCATGGGCACGCCGGCCCGGCTCGCCAAACCGGGTGGCTACCTGCTTAAACGGCAGTGCAGCTAAGTCGCCCAGGCGGCGCACACCCAACTTATCGAGCTGCGCAACAAACCCCGCATCAAAGCCCAAGGCCTCATCGGCGGCGAGCACGCCTATGGGCTGGGTGGCCAAAAACTCTCGCGAGCCGCCCTCTGGCACCACCGCGCCCATGCCACGGTGCCGGGCCGCGATAACGGCCGTAGCAATCTCATCGGCGACGCCGAGGGTGGAATCGAAGCCGGCGTACGAAGAGGCGTCGACAAGCATCTCTAATGCTTTCTCCCCGTGGTAGCGCAGCGCCGCGCCCGCGTCCACAATGGCCAGGCCGGGGCGCAGCACCTCCACCGAGGACGCCACCGCATCCAAACCGGCTGCCACCTCCGCAAACGCCGCACCATCCCGGTCCGGGTTAGCCTCCACCACCGCCGCCTCGGGGCACAGCGCTTGGGCTTGACGCAGGCGCATCCCACGCCGCACCCCCGCCCGGCGCGCCGCTCTATCACATACCGCAACCGTGTGATTGCGCGCAATGACCATAGGGCTCTGCCCGCCGACGGCCTGGATGGGCCAATCCGGAAACCACACGGCCGCTACCCTCATACGGCCTCCAACCGGCGCCGCTGGCCCACCGTGAGCACCCCGTGCACGCTAGCCTGCTTCGAGGTCACCTCGACGTCCATGTCCACGCCGCGAATGCGCCCACTGCCCTTGCCGACGCCCCGATAGGCACTCACCTGCGCCCCTATCTCCACCGCCGTGCCGGGCAAGCGCGTGCCCACCGTCAGCACCGCCGCGCGCCCGCCGCGCACCTTCGCCAGCACCGGCCTGGCCTTAGTGGGGCTCACCTCGCCGGGCGCCCCATGGTGAATGACGAGGTCCAGTCCTTCCGCCAATACCCCTGTCACCATCCAGGAATCCACGCCCGGATCTGGGACGGTTACCACGCGTTCGATAACACCTTCCTCGGCCACTTGTGCGAGTAGAAGATCTGGCCACCCCACTACACCCACATGCCCACCACGGGCGGTGAGGTGACAGATAAGTTCCACCACAAGCGCTGGACAGTTAGCACAGTGCACCACGTGCCGGCGCGCCAAGCCGCCCGCAGGAAGCAGACGTGCCAGGCCGGGAAGCGTATCTACCAGCTCCTCTTCCGGACCACGCTCCATAGCACGCATGCGGGTACACAGCATCGCCACACGGTCCGACCTACTTAGTCCGGCCACCGCTTTTTCTAGGCGAACACTCGTTTGATTCACCCGAATAGTATGAACCCTCACCCGGACACATGCAAGTGTATGTTCGAATGGTAGCCTTAGCGACATGAACTTCAACGCTGCCTACGGTGCCATGCGCGAGCACACCACCCCCATTCCCACTCCGCCATGGGTGCGTTTGGGTTCGTCCATCCTCATCGGTGCGGCCGTGGCGCTTTTGGCCAGCCGCGCACATATCTTTGCCGCACTGGTTGGAGCGCTCGTATGCCTTGTGGCGGCCTTCGTTCTCGTCTTTACCCACCCCTACCGCCACGCGATGCGCGATTATGCCACCAAGCGCAATGTCACTCTGGTTCCTAGCATCGCACAGCTCGTGCCGCTGATGATTCTGTGGCTTATGGTGATGCTCGCTCCCATCGTGGCCCTGCCCGCGTGGGGTGCTGGCCTGGTATGGCTGGTGGTCTTTGGCCTGAGCTTTTTCGTCTTCCCCCACGTGGATGGCACGCGACGGCTCGCGTTTGCCTAATCTATACGACACTTTTCGGGGTTATCCACAGCTTTTCCGCCCCGCCTCGGGTATGTAGGCCGGGTTATCCACACAACTGGCCGCAGCGGTTGCGCCGGCCGTGCGCCGGTGTAGGTGCGCGTCGTAGCGTTGCAGGCATGAACGCACTCGAGACCTACCTCACTGCCTTAGGCCCCGGCATGGACATCATCGCCGGGTGCCAGGGCATGTCTGGGTCCGAGCTTATGGACCACGGCGCGCCCGATGCCATCGCGGCCGATCTGCTTCTTTTGTGTGAGAGCTACTTTGGCCGCACCAAATTTACCCGGCTGCAGCGCCGTGCTATTGCCGACGCCCGTCGCAACGCCCATTCCATCGCCACGCTCACCGCCCTAGAGCGCATTGTTAACCGCGCCCCGAGCAAGAAACAGGCCTGGGAGCTACGCGCGGAGTGCTGTGCAATGACCGGCGCGATGAGCCATATTCTTAAACATGCTCGCCGGCGCCTGCGCGAGATGAAAGACAACACCGTTACTCCAGGCGTGCGCACTTACCGACGCCCCAATGACTACTGGACGCTGGCCATCACCGGAACCTCTAGTTTCATCGCGGATCTCAACGCCGCGCTGGCTGCGACAGGAAAGCAATCGCTCGAGGCGGTAGAAAAAATCTTTTTTGACCAGGCAGCGGCCGCGCGGGCAGAGGTGATAACCAATGCCATCGTGCCATTAGACAAATTCATTCGCATCCGCGACGGCCATGGCGACGATATCGAACTCGACCTGACCAATGGCGCCACCATTACCGGAACCGAATATCTGCGGCGCGTACTCAACGACGTCGGCTTTTCTGGCGATAGAGAAACCGGCTACGTCACACTCGTGCACCCCGAAGAAGGGCCGGTCAACCTCTACCGCACAGCGCGCGTGGCCAATGACAAACAGCGCATCATGGCCGCTGCAGAAAACCCACGCTGTGCCTGGCCGGGCTGCAACCAACCGGCCGACCTCTCCCAGGTCCACCACCTCAAGGCGTGGAGTAACGGTGGGGAGACGAATATGAAAAACCTGGTCATGTGCTGCGCCTATCATAACGGCGTCAACGATGATGACCCCAACGCTCCGCCCCAGCGCGGCCGCCTCGAGCGGGTGGGCGGGCGCATTGTGTGGCGGCCGCCGTTTACCCCGCGTGAATAAACACGCTCCTCAAACGCGCGAAAAGGCGCTCAGAGATAGCCTGAGCGCCTTCTACGCATGCCGTTTTATTCCCACTCGATGGTTCCCGGTGGCTTGGAGGTGCAGTCCAAGACAACGCGGTTGACGTCCTTCACCTCATTGGTGATGCGGGTAGAAATTTTCTCCAGTACCTCGTATGGCAAGCGGGTCCAGTCCGCAGTCATGGCGTCCTCCGAGGACACCGGGCGCAGCACAATCGGGTGACCGTAGGTGCGGCCATCACCTTGCACACCAACGGAACGGACATCAGCCAGCAGCACGACCGGGCACTGCCAAATCTGGTCATCCAGGCCGGCATTGGTCAGCTCGGTGCGGGCAATGAGGTCCGCCTCACGCAGCGTCTCCAAGCGCTCCTCGGTTACCTCACCGATAATGCGGATACCCAAACCTGGGCCTGGGAATGGCTGACGGCTAACGATCTCTTCCGGCAAGCCCAGCTCGCGGCCGACGGCGCGCACCTCGTCCTTAAACAGCAGGCGCAACGGCTCAACCAGTTCGAACTCCACGTCATCCGGCAAACCGCCGACATTGTGGTGAGACTTAATATTCGCCGTGCCATCGCCGCCGCCAGACTCGACAACGTCCGGGTACAGCGTTCCCTGGACGAGGTAGTCGACGGTGGAGCCTGCGGGGGCGTCGTCAAGCACGCCTGCAACCGCGCGCTCAAAGGAACGGATAAACTCCGCGCCGATGGCCTTGCGCTTGGCTTCTGGGTCGCTAACGCCTGCCAGCTTTTCCAGGAAGGCAGCGCGCTCATCCGCAGTCACCAGCTTCGCGCCGGTGGAGGCAACAAAGTCCTTTTCCACCTGCTCACGCTCGCCGGCACGCAGCAAGCCGTGATCTACGAAAACACAGGTGAGGCGATCACCGATGGCACGCTGCACCAGTGCGGCCGCTACAGCGGAATCCACACCGCCGGACAGGCCACAGATGGCGCGGCCGTCCTCGCCCACCTGCGCGCGGACATCCGCAATGAGCTGCTCGGCGATATTATCGGCCGTCCAGTTCTGCTCTAGGCCGGCAATCTCGGTCAGGAAGCGGGTAAGCACCTCCTGGCCGTGCGGCGAGTGCTGCACCTCAGGGTGGTACTGCACGCCGGCCATCTTCTTTTCCAGGCACTCCATTGCTGCAACCGGAGCACCGGCCGAGGTGGCCGTAACCTCAAAGCCTTCGGGAGCGGCAGATACGGCATCGCCGTGAGACATCCACACCTTGTGGGTAGCCTCCAGGCCTTCGTGAAGTACGCCGCCCTTAACATTCATATCGGTACGGCCGTACTCACGCTCGCCAGTCGACGACACGGTGCCACCAAGAGCGTGGTTCATAGCCTGGAAGCCATAACAGATGCCGAAGACAGGAATGCCGAGCTCAAGCAGCTCCGGCTTCAGGGCTGGGGCACCGTCAGCATAGACGGAGGACGGGCCGCCCGACAGGATAAGCGCGGCAGGATCTTTAGCTTTGATTTCCTCCACAGACGCGGAGTGAGGGACAACCTCGGAGTAAATCTTGGCCTCGCGCACGCGACGGGCAATAAGCTGCGCGTACTGAGCGCCAAAGTCCACAACGAGGACGGGGCGCGGGGTAGTATTTGGCTTAGTCACGCCCCATAGTCTAACCCACTAAACTGATAGCTTATGAAGCGCTTGGCTATTGTGCTTACCACCGGGCTATTGTTATGCGGTTGTGACTCGACCCCAACTACGGCCGAGGTGACGTCTGCGCTGGATGAACAAGGCCCGCAACAGGTGACACTTCCGGCCGCGGAAGTCTTTGGAAGCGAGTGGGACGAGTGGGCTCCCTTATGCGGCACTCAGCAGGCAGAGCGCATGGGATACCCAGAAGTAGCGCATAATTCGGTAGTGCTGCGCGCGAAAGAGGAAAAGAAGGTTGTAGAACTCAATCCTGCGGGAGCACGCGTGTGCCCAGTCCACGATGCAGGACAATGGCGGCCGATGTCGCGCGAGACCACATGGAGGAGGGAAGGCGGTTGGCAGTTGGTTTCCTAACCACTCTCCTTCTCCGCCACGCTCTACCTCTCCAGAGGAAAAGAAAGCTTGAAGACAAAACGCGGCTGCGCCAAGAAAGCACAGCCGCGTTCGAGATTGCCGATTAGTGGCGGACGGCGAGCTCGACCTTCTGGAAGGACTTCAGGTCGGTGTAGCCGCACTTTGCCATGGAGCGGCGTAGCGCGCCGACCAAGTTGGTGCGGCCGAAGGGCTCGCTGGAAGGGCCGTGCAACACCGTTTCAAGCGAAGGAGCGTCAGACTCTTCTGCAGCTTCGGCCGGGGTACCGGCGGTGAGGAAATCAACATCCAAGTCAGCATCAGCTCCGGAGAACTGGACGAAGCCGCGGGGGAAACGCGGGTGGCCGGCCGTGGCGGGCCAGTACCAGCCTTTACCGCCGGCCTCGCGAGCTTGAGCAAGCAGTGGGCCGAGAGCGACACTGTCGGCGCCACAAGCAAAAGCCTTGGCAATATTGCCGGAGTTTTCAAACTCGGTATCGGCGATAATGTGCACGTAGCGGCCGCCAGTCTCGTCGAGGTAATCGCGGCGGGCTGCGGCGGCGTCGGCAATCGCGGTGGCCATGGCCGGGTCAATACCAACGGTCTCGGCGTTGGTCGTCACACCAGCGCCTACGATAACGCCGGCCGCGCCGGTGCGCATCAGGTGCAGCGCGGTGGTGTAGTCGGTAACTCCGCCCGCGATGACCGGCACATCCAGCGATCCGATGAACTCCTTGAGGTTCAGCGGCTCGCCCCCGGTAGCCACGTGTTCGGCCGAGACCAGGGTGCCCTGAATAAACAGCAGCTCGGCACCGGCCGCGATCACCTTCGGGGCCATCTCGCGAGCATTTTGCGGAGAAACACGCACAGCGACGGTGACTCCGGAGTCGCGGACCTGGGAGATGCGTTGGGTGAGGAGGGCGTCGTCAAGCGGTGCGGCGTGCAGCTCCTGAATGATGGAGTTATCGCCCGGCTGCGAGTAAATGCGAGCTAGAGCGCCCTCGAGGTCCTCGTGGCGGCCCCACAAACCCTCAGCATTAATGACGCCCAGGCCACCTTGCTTGCCCATCTCGATGATGAACTCGGGCGTGGCGAGCGCATCGGTGGGGTGGGACACGAAAGGGATGTCGAAGGTATAGGCATCGATGTGCCAGGTGGTATCCACGTCCTTAGAGGAGCGGGTACGGCGCTGCGGCACGATGGATAGTTGCTCTAGATCAAAGGTGCGGCGGGCCTCGCGGCCGATGCCAATTTCGGCGTATTCACGCATGATATTCCTAGCGGTAGTTTGGTGCTTCTGCGATTTGCTGCAGGTGGTGCGGGTGAGATTCCTTCAGGCCCGCGGCGGTGATTTGAACGAAGCGCTTGGTCTTTAGCTCAGCCAGGGTGGCGGAGCCGGTATAGCCCATGGATGCGCGCAAACCGCCGACGATCTGGTGCACAATGGCATCGATATCGCCGCGGAAAGGCACTCGACCCTCGACGCCCTCCGGAACCAGCTTGTCTTCGCTGCGGACATCGGCCTGGAAGTAGCGATCCTTGGAATAGGAGCGCTTTTCGCCGGAAAGTCCACGGCCCTGCATGGCGCCCATGGAGCCCATGCCGCGGTAGCGCTTGTACTGCTTGCCCTGGTAGACCACGATGTCACCGGGTGCCTCAGTGGTGCCGGCAAACATGGAACCCAGCATGACGGTATCGGCGCCGGCCGCCAAGGCCTTAGCGACGTCGCCGGAGTACTGCATGCCACCGTCACCGATCACCGGTACACCGGCCGGACCAGCTACTGCGGCAGCTTCCATCAGGGCCGTAATCTGCGGCGCGCCCACGCCAGCGACGACGCGCGTGGTGCAAATGGAGCCCGGGCCGATGCCGACCTTGATGGCATCCGCGCCGGCATCAATCATTGCCTGGGCGGCCTCACGGGTGGCGAGGTTACCGCCGATGACATCGACCTTGGAGCCAAAGTCCTTTTGGACGCGGGAAACCATCTCCAGCACGCGGTTATTGTGGGCGTGGGCGGAATCGACGACGAGGGCGTCTACGCCGGCGTCGACAAGCGCGGCGGCGCGCTGGTAAGACTCCTCGCCGGTACCGATGCCGGCCGCAACCAACAGGCGACCGGCCGAGTCCTTCGACGCGTTAGGGTACTGCTCGGACTTCACAAAGTCCTTGACGGTGATCAGGCCGGTGAGCTTATTATCCGCATCGACGATGGGCAGCTTTTCCACTTTATTGGCCGAGAGCAGTTCGAGGGCTTCCTTCTTGGATACGCCCTCGCGCGCTACGACGAGCGGCATGGCCGTCATAACCTCGCTGACCTTGCGGTCAAAGTCAGGCTCGAAGCGCATATCGCGGTTGGTGCAAATACCGACTAAGGTGCCGTCCTCATCTACCACCGGCAGGCCAGAGATACGGAAGCGGGCGCACAGCGCGTCTACCTCCCCAATGGTCATATCCGGGCGGGCGGTGATGGGGTCGGTGACCATGCCGGACTCGGAGCGCTTGACTATTTCTACCTGCTCGGCCTGGTCCTCGGTAGACAGGTTACGGTGCAGCACGCCGATGCCACCCTGGCGGGCCATGGCAATGGCCATGCGGGCCTCAGTCACGGTATCCATGGCGGCCGAGGCAAGCGGGACGCCGAGGCGAATATTGCGGGTAAACTGCGCGCCGGTATCGACCTCGGAGGGCACGATATTGGATTCGGCGGGCAACAGAAGCACATCGTCAAAGGTCAGGCCGCGCAGGGCTACCTTGTTCGGGTCATCTCCACCAGTATGAATACGGTTCTCGCTCATCGAGGTCTCTCCTTAACAGGTTTAGCGGCTACCACAACTGTAGTGCTTTGCCGGCCGACGACACCATTTGGGCAGGGGTAAATTGCCTCGGGAGGGTAAGTTCAATAGGCTCGCAGGCGTGAACTTCTTCGCCAATATGCCCCGCGATCCTTTCGCCGATGACCCGAATGACCCTGCCTCCTTCCTGGAGGAGGACGAGCAGGTCATGCCGCTTACTGACGACGATCGAATCGCCATCATCCACGACCTCGCGCTGGTGCAGAAATTCGCGTCCATCCTCGGCCCGCGCGGCATCGATGGCATCTTCTTCCTGTGCGAGGATTGCCAGGAAAACCACTTCTACGAGTGGGATATCATGGCCGCAAATATGCGCGCCACGCTCGAAGGGGAGCTAGCGCCGGTACATGAGCCGGGCGCCGAGCCGGATCCCTCCCGTTATGTCCCCTGGGACTACGCCTTGGGCTACTTAGATGGCTTGGAGGGCCGCTAGCTCTACTGCTGCCCCAGCTCGATGGTGGTCGTCGGCTCACCCTCCACGTTGGGGTTGGGCTGCGGGTTCTGCTGCGCCGGCTCAGTGACTACCACGGTTTCGGTGGCGTACTGAGTTTCGGTCACGGTAACCTGTTCCGGCTGCTGTTCCGGTTGGGAAGCTTCTTCCGCCACGGTTTCGGTGGCGGTCTCCGTCACGGTGTGCGGGGCGGGCTTCGGGTGCGCAGAGCGCTTGTGTTCCGCCTCGCGGTTGGCGGCGATGGCCTTTTCTTCCTTGCCTTCGGCCGCGTCCAGCTTGGCTCGGGCATCCCTCATCAGTTCCCGAGCGCCTTCAATATCGCCTTCGGCCGCGCGAGATTCCATCTCTTCCAGCGTTCCGGCCAGCTCTACATTGCGGGTCTTATCCCCTTTATCAAAGGTTCCGGCATGCAGCATGGCGCCACCGGCTCCAGCAATGACTAGGGTTGCGGCGGCCGCGCCAATGAGACCATGCACGAAAGGCCCGCCGCGGCGACGCTTGCGTGCCTTACCAAGGTCAATAACCTCAGGCTCCGCCTCAGCGCCTTCTACCAGTGGGGCCGGAGGCATCTGCTTGTCGACGTCCCCCTTTAACTCCAGCAGCAACCCCGCCAGGTCATCCTGACGGTCGGAAGGGTCATTCCCTTTCGAAAGCTCAGTGAGGAATGCATCATCATCGACCAAGGGCTGGAGCTGGTCCGCTAGGTCGTCGTTATCGCCGTGATGCTTAGAAGCCATGATGGTGTCTCTCCCCCTTCCTTTCTGTTATGAAATACCTGCTGTGAGATTGGGCCACAAGCCCCTTAGTGTGCAGCTTCCTGCGCGACTTGGAGGGTCTTTCGCAATTGAGCTAGTGCTCGGTGTTGTGCCACACGGACCGCGCCTGGAGTGGAACCCACAATTTCCGCGGTCTCTTCTGCTGACAAACCGTTGAACACGCGCAGAATAACGATGTTTTTCGCCTTATCACTTAATGTATCGAGCAAGGCGCGCATTCTGTTACTACCGTCGGCCTCTAGCGCCCACTCTTCAGGAGTGGCTTCACGCGCGGAGTCTTCCGGAATTTCTTCGGTAGGCGTGGACTTATCGCGGCCCATCGCGCGGTGAGCATCGGTGACCTTATTAAATGCGATGCCGTAAACATAGGCCATAAAAGGACGGCCCTTGTCCTCATAGGAACCAATCGAGGTAGCCACTGCTAGGCAAATCTCTTGGGCCACATCTTCCGCGGTGGGTTGGCGGCCGCCCCCGATGCGGGCGCGGCAGTAACGCAGGACCTGCGGGTGAATGATCTGCAGGACTTTTTGCAGCGCTCGACGGCTGCCGTCGACGGCATGCGGAACGAGATCCGCTAGCTCCTGTTCCCTATCGCTCACGTATGCACCCTCTGAGATGTTTTCGACCGGTAACTAACCATATTGGCACACGGGAAGTTTATGCAAAGGCAACGCGCAGCCCCATTAGCTATGCAAGCTGAGCGGCAGAAAATTCACAAACCGTTAACCTTCGGCGTTTGCGCTGGTAAACCGTGGTGTCGGTGAAGGAATTGCGAGGACAATACTTAAAAGTCAAAAATCGGTAACCCACCGTTTACCCACGCGCGAAACACTACGTGAGGTTGCTTTCGCGATACTGCGGAAGCCACACAAGAATTCTCGCCCTTACAAAGGAGCTTAGTAACGTGTCTCAGCCTCATTTGCTTCCCGGTCCCACCGCCGACCTGTGGGATTGGCAGCTACAAGGCGCCTGCCGCGGAGAAAACTCGGACGTATTTTATCACCCAGATGGCGAGCGCGGCCGCGCCCGCGCCCAGCGCGAAAACCGCGCGAAGGCAATCTGCAACTCGTGCCCAGTCATTGAAATGTGCCGCGAGCATGCTTTGCAGTCCGCCGAGCCCTACGGCGTCTGGGGCGGAATGAGCGAGTCCGAACGCGTGGTAGAGCTTCGCCAGCGTCGCCGCGCCGCCGCGCCGGTCAACGCTTAAGGTAGGAAAGCTAGGGGGAGACGAGGGCGTCGGCAAGAAAGCGCCCCGTCACTGAGCTTCGCCGCTCGGCCAAAGCGGCCGGTGTACCGCTAAAGACCACCTGACCGCCGGCCGAACCGGCTCCGGGGCCCAAGTCAATGACGTGATCCGCATGGGCAATCACAGCAAGATTGTGATCAATGCAAATGACGGTATAGCCGGAGTCCACCCGTTCATCACGCCCGGCTCCACGTAGACCACACCGGCGCCGTTGCGCTTGGGGCAGGCACCCTCGGAATTCGCGGAAAAGAGTACGGGTTTGACGCCATTGGCCTTGCGAATGGGGTCGGTATCACCGGTGACCTAGATGTATTTCACGGGCCTAGTCTAGGCACAACAAAACCCGCCGCGCGCAAAGCGGGGCGGGCGATGTTGGGAAGGATTAGTGCTGGTGGCCGTGTCCGGCGTCAGCAGGCTGCTCTTCCTGTGGCTTTTCCACCACGGAGGCCTCGGTGGTAAGAACCATGCGGGCCACGGAGGTGGCGTTGACCACGGCCGAGTGGGTGACCTTGACTGGGTCAATGATGCCGTTATCGATGAGGTTGCCGTACTCAAGGGTATTGGCGTTAAAGCCTTCACCGTTGGTCATCTCGGCAACGCGGGAGACAACAACTGCGCCGTCAAGGCCAGCATTTTCGGCGATCCAGTATGCCGGGCGGGTCAGGGCACGGGCGACGGCGAGGACGCCGACCTTTGCCTCACCCTCGAAGCCCTCGGCGAAGGACTCGAGTTCCTTGGAAATCTGGACCAGCACGGAGCCGCCGCCGGCAATGACGCCTTCTTCAACGGCCGCGCGGGCCGCGTTGATGGCGTCTTCGACGCGCAGCTTGCGCTCGTTGACCTCGGTCTCAGTGGCGGCGCCGACGCGGATGACGGCCACGCCGCCGGAGAGCTTAGCCAGACGCTCCTCCAGCTTTTCCTTATCCCAGGTGGAGTCGGTGCGCTCGATTTCGCGGCGGATCTGCTCGCGGCGCTCCTCTACCGCTTCAGCGGTGCCGCCACCATCGACGATGACAGTGTCTTCCTTGGTGATGGTCACGCGGCGAGCGGAACCCAAAACGTCGAGGCCAGCCTCGTTGAGGTTAACGCCCACCTCTGGGTCGATGACGGTGGCGCCGGTAACGACAGCCAAGTCATCCATGAAGCCCTTGCGGCGCTCGCCAAAGTACGGGGCCTTCACGGCCGCGACCTTGAGCACCTTGCGGATGGAGTTGACGACGAGCGCCTGCAGCGGCTCGCCCTCAACGTCTTCTGCGATGATGAGGGTTGGGCGGTTGGTCTCGGCGATCTTCTCCAGCAGCGGCAGGAAGTCCGGCAGGGAGGAGATCTTATTGCGGACGAGGAGCACAGCGGCGTCGTCCAGCACGGCGTGGTAGGTCTCTTCCTCCGTAGCGAAGTACGGGGAAAGGTAGCCCTTGTCAAAGGAAATGCCCTCGGTGACATCGACGGCGGAGTCGATGGTCTGGGATTCTTCGACGGTAACCACGCCGTCCTTGCCTACCTTGTCCATAGCACCGGCAACCATCTCTCCGACCTCCGGGTCGCGGGAGGAGACGGTGGCTACCTGAGCGATTTCGGACGAGGAGTTGACCGCAGTGGCGCGGGCCTTGAGCTCCTCGACGGCCTTTTCGGCCGCCGCCGCGATGCCGCGGTTAAGCTCGATTGGGTTAGCGCCGGCTGCAACGTTGCGCAGGCCTTCGAAGATGAGTGCCTGGGCCAGCAAGGTGGCGGTGGTGGTGCCGTCACCTGCGATGTCATTGGTCTTGACTGCAACAGACTTCACCAGCTGGGCACCAAGGTTCTCGAATGGTTCCTCGATGTCGATATCGCGGGCGATGGTCACACCGTCATTGGTGACGGTGGGGCCGCCAAAAGCCTTGGACAGCACGACGTTGCGGCCGCGCGGGCCGAGAGTGACCTTGACGGCATCAGCCAGCGTATCGACGCCGCGCTGAATTCCCTCGCGGGCCTCTTGGTCGAATGCAATAAGCTTTGCCATAGTGAGGCCTACTTCTCGATGACGGCGAGCAGGTCACGGGAGGACAGCAGCAGGTACTCCTCACCGTTGTACTTCAGCTCGGTGCCGCCGTACTTGGAAAAGACAACGGTATCGCCCTCGTTGACGCCTACCGGGGTGACCTCACCCTTGTCGTTGGTGCGGCCTGGGCCTACTGCAACGACGGTAGCTTCCTGCGGCTTTTCCTTAGCGGAATCCGGGATAACCAGGCCGGAAGCGGTGGTGGTTTCAGCTTCTACGATCTGTACGAGGACGCGGTCCTCGAGAGGCTTAATGTTTGCCATGATGTTTCCTCCGTAGTGTTCGTATGCGCGCCGGTATGGCGCGCGCGTGCCGGTTGTGGATGTCCAGCACAGCCGTCGTCGCGGGTGAACAACTGTGGGTCAAACAACCTGATTAGCACTCTACCCTCGTGACTGCTAACCCTCAACAATGACCCGGCCCACATTCCTAAGCCCTCAGCGATCCTTTCAGCGCTCCCGATTCCCCGCGCGTACAAAGCCGGCAAGCGCCAGCTTGACGACGCCCAGTGCGATAAACATCGCACCAAAAATTACGGCGAAGGCCGGCCACCACAGCTGCTCCACCAACGTCTGGCCGAAAGGAACCTGTGGGGTGAGCAGGTGGTGGAGTGGGAGGAGCGTCGCCAAGCACAGTGCACAGACCACGCCGGCCGCAGTCAGGGTGAGGCAGGCCGCCTCCCCCACCTGCACGCGGATCCAGGCTAGAGGAGCGGCGCCGGCGAGGGTGAGACCGCGGATATCGGAGGCAATGCGCCCGTGCATGAGCAGCGAGGTGAGCACGGCACTCACGATGCTGGGGGCAAAGACAGGCCCTAAAAGGGCGACGAAGACCTGCCAAGACGATAGGGTGCCGCCGGCGCCTGCGGCGCTTTCAAAGCGCAGGCCAGAGCCTACGGCGACGATAAATCCGCCGACGAGGACCCACGGCACGATGTGCGGGGTAGAAAAGTTGCGACGCACGCGCACATTGGCCCCAGCGATGCCGGCCGCGCGGGTCCATTGGTCGATAGCGGGCATAAGCCAGGGCCAAAAGAGGGCGACGAGGATGACCAAGCCCATCTCGGCCGAGAGAAGGTCGCCGGGATCATCAATATGCAAGCACCCGTAAACCGTGCTGCCGATGGCCGCGGCTGCAAGTACGAATTTCACCACGGTCCAGGCCGGGTGTGCGGTGGTGCGCGGCCGGAAGACTCGGCGCAGTGGAGGCAGCGCGCCAACTAGCGCTGCGGACATGCAGACTATGACCGCAATGACCGTGACCTGGCCGGTAATGGCAATGTCGGGCATGGGGATGCCATCGCTGCGTAGCGCGCGTACGCACGGAGCGAGCAGCGGGCCGGCCGGCAGCACGCCAAGGAGCCCTGCGGCCGCGCTGACTACGGCGACCTGGCCCAGGATGAAGGAAATAATCATCCACCCGGGCATGCCCACCATGCGCCAGGAACGGTAGACCGGCTCGCGCTCGGCGATGATAAGGCGCATCTGCGACAGCGTCACCAACACCACCACACACAAGGCCATGCCCAATACCGTGCCGCCCAACGGGCCGGCGGGATTTTCTTCGGCCTCGGAGGAGGCGACCAGCATGGCTAGTGCCAGGGTGCACGAGGTGGAAGAGACCACCAGGGTCAGCGCCACGGCCAGCCACGATAACCAATTGGACTGTAAGTCCTTAAGCCACACCAGCATGGGCTACCTCCTCAAGGGAAATAACGCAGTCGGCCGCTTCAGCGGCGAGGTGCGAGTGGGTCACCATAATCACGCTGGCGCCATCGCGGGCGGCGGCGCGTAGATGGGAAAGGACGGTGGATGCGGTGGCGTCGTCGAGCGCGCCTGTGGGTTCGTCGGCGAAGATATAGGGCGCCTGAGCCAGCAGGGCCCGGGCTACAGCCACGCGTTGTTGCTGACCACCGGAAAGCTGTGCGGGCAGGCGGCGCTCCAGACCAGCAAGGCCGAGCGAATCAAAGACCTCCGCCACCCGGCTGCGTGTAGGGCGCCGGCCGGAAAAGCGTGCGGTCAAGGTGGCATTGCGCTGTGCATTGAGGGATTCCAAAAGGTTATAGTCTTGGAATACAAAGGCACGCTGCTTGCGACCCGGCGCGTTAACTCGGCCGGAAGTGGGCTTATCCAACCCGGATAGCAGGTTAAGGAGCGTAGTTTTACCGCTGCCGGAAGGCCCCATGATGGCGACGAATTCGCCCGGGGCGATGGAAACAGTGACCCGCTTGAGCACAGTGCGGCGGCCGTAGCGCTTGGTGAGATTTTCTGCTTTTAACATGCCTTTGATTCCACTCGGCCGCGCAGAAGAAAGACATGGGGCGGGCTGCCCGGAAAATGGTAGAGCTAGCTCTACTGCCCCACGCCGGGTAAGGCGGCTAGGCTCTTGGGTTATGCGAACCCTCAAAGCCTGCGCGTGGAGCCTCGTCCTTGGCGCTCTGTGTATCCCGGCGTTGGCGGTTTCGGTGCTGATGTTGCCGTGGATTCCGCTAGTGGGTCGGGCGGCGGAGTTTGTCGGCAGGTTGGGTGCGCAGTGGATGGGCGTGGAGATCCCGCCACGCCGCTCCGGCCGTTGGTTTGATTGGCAGCAGTTTTATCACCTTTTGGTGCAACTACTGATTTCGGCTGCATGCTTTGCCGCGTGGACAGCCTTGGGTTTTACAGCGGGCGTGCTGGTGATAGCGCCGTTTATTCCCAAAGCCGAATTCTCCTTTGGCGAGTGGTCTACCACCAACCGGCCGCTCATTTTCTTTACCTGCTGGCTCACCGCGCCGTTGCTGGTGGCTTTATTGGTGGGGCTCAACCGCCTCTTGGTCTTGGCGTCGACCTCGCTGACTCGGCTGGCGTTGAGCCCCTCGGCCGAGGAGTTGGCGGCCTCGCGCGCCACGCTTATCGATGCCTTCTCCGGCGAGCGCCGCCGCATCGAACGCGAGCTGCACGATGGACCGCAGCAGTACCTGACCGCGCTCAAGCTCAACTTGGCGGCGGCAAAGTTGCAAGCCCCGCCCGAGGCGCTGCCCGCCTTGGCCGATGCGGAACATAATGCTTCTTTGGCCCTGGCTTCCCTGCGCGCAACGGTGCGTGGCATTGCCCCACAGGTGCTTTTCGACGCCGGACTTATCCCCGCCCTCGACGAGCTACTCGCCCACTCCGGGCTGGAGGCTGAACTGCACGTGGACGGTCCGGAACGCTCCGTGGACGAGACCACTGCCCTGCTGGCCTATCATGCGGTGGCCGAAGCGCTTACCAATGCCTCCAAGCACGGCGCGGCCACCGAGGCGATGGTAACGGTTACTTTTGGGGACATGCTGCGCCTGGACATCGTTGATAATGGCACCGGCCCCGACCTCAGCCCCACGGCCAAGGCGTCCACCACGGACGCGGCGACAGGCACCACGTCGGGAGCCGGTACTGGCATAGCCGGGCTACGCGAGCGCGCCGCCGCACTGGGCGGCACGCTAAAATTTGCCGCGGCACACGACGCTGCCGCGGGCGAACGCGGCGGCCGACTACTGGTCGAACTGCCGCTGAAGGAGGCGGAATGAAACTCTTACTCGCGGAAGATTCCGCGCTGCTGCGCGCCGGGCTCGAGCAGCTGCTTAGCTCTTTGGGCCATAGCGTTATAGCCGCCACGGATGCCGAAGAGCTGCGCGCAATCGCAGGGCAAGAAGCCTTCGACCTTATTATCAGCGATGTGCGCATGCCGCCCACCATGACGGACGATGGCCTGCGCGCCGTCCATGACCTGCGAGCGGCCCATCCCACCCAGCCAGTGGTAGTGCTAAGCCAATACGTAGCGGCAAGCTACCTCGACCGCCTCTTGGAGCACGGTGGATTTGGCTACCTGCTCAAAGAACGCGTTTCTGATGTAGAGGAATTCGTGCGTACTCTCGACGAGGTCGCCCGCGGCGGCACCGTGGTGGACCCAGAGGTGGTCACGGCACTGCTGTCTGCGAAGCGCACCGGCCTCGCCCAACTCACCTCCCGCGAACGAGAGGTGTTGGGGCTCATGGCGCAGGGGTTAAGCAATACAGAAATTGAAGACACGCTCGTTCTTAGCGCTGGAGCGGTAAGCAAGCATGTCTCCAATGTGTTTATGAAGCTAGGTTTTCGGCCCGAGGACTCTAACCGGCGGGTCAAGGCCGTGCTGGCGTGGCTGCGCCACACCGAGCGCTAATAACGCCGGCGACGCGAGCTACTTCTTGGAGCTGAGTCCACTCAAAGCATCGCTGGAGCTCAGGGAGCTGCCGCCTTCCGGATCCTGTGGCACCTCTGGGGTGTCGGGGTCGGTAGAGGCGTCGGCAGGCGCAGCGCCACGGTCCTTCTTCTTCAGCGAAACCTTGTCTACCAGGGTGTTATCGGCTTCGTTGAAGGTAGCGAAGGTGAGCTTGTCATCGGAGACATCCACGCGCATGTAGTCCTCGGTGTAGTCCTGGCGCCACATGGCGGTGGACTCATGGGCGAGCTTCGGATCGATGGTCTCCATGCGTGCGCCCTTGTGCTTCTGATTATTGACGTCGGTGAAGTCGTAGTACTTGCCGCCACCCGCGGTGGTGGTGGTCAAATACAAGGCCTCACCATCCTTGGGTTCGAGGACATCGCCGCGCTGTGGCTTCTTTTCCGGCAGGACTGGCTTGTTGTTTTTCATCAGGTGGCTGCGGGTGTAGATGTGGTCGTGGCCGGAGAGCACGGCATCCACGTTGAGCTCAGAGAGTACCGGGGTGAGCTTCTCGCGCAGGTTGGTGACGTCCTTATCAAAGTGGTGCGAGCCCTGTGAATACGGACCGTGGTGCATGCCAACTACGATCCAGTCATTATCCGCACCGCGGGATTCCACGGCCTCGCGCAGGAACTGCTCGTGGCGGGCAATATCGGCGTCGGAAGAAGCATTGGAGTCCAGGCCAATAAAGAGCACGTTATTGCGCTCAAAGTAGTGGTCGCGGATATCTTCGGCCTGGTGTGGGTTAGAGAAGTGCTCATCATGATGCTTCATGGTGAAGTTATAAGTCTCGTGGTTGCCTGGGACGGTATTGGTCGGGATGTGGCGGATTTCCGGGGCGGAGAAGTAGGCATCGTACTGCGGCACTTGGGCGCCCCAGCCTTCTACTTGATCCCCTAGGGACCAGATCATGTTGGCATTGGGCACATGGGAAGCCGCGTGAGCGATGGTCTTGCGCCACTGCTCCGCTTGGTCATCGACCTTGAGGTCCACGCCGATTTGCGGGTCCGCAACGGTGAGGAAAGACCACTCATCGCCATTGGAGCCGGTGTTAAAGGTCTCTGGTTCGGACCAGCCGCCTTCCTCAGAGCCAACACGGTAGGAGTACTCGGTATCCGGCTGCAGATCGGTGGCGGTGGCGAACTGGGATTTATAAAGCAGGGCGCCGTAATCGCGTTCCTCGGCGCGGAAAGTCTGGGTGCCTTCCGGGCCGGTAACCTCGAGGACTTCGTCCGCCTTGGACTTGGTGCGCCACGTAACCATTACCTGGGATTCATCCTCGCCCGGCTGCAGGATGGTGCGGTAGATGGGCGAATCAGCGGCCAGCGCCGGGGTGACAGGCACGATGGTGGCGGCACCGCCCACGGCAAGGGCGGTAACGAAGGAGGCGATGAAGCGCGATGATCGGAGCATACAGTTTTCACCTTTTGGAGTCTTAGAAAAAGCAGTACGGCTCCCTAGGACACCATAAGAATGTGAACACCGTATTAAGTGCGCACGAAAAGCGCTTGAACCCTACCTGTGAGGGAGTGAAGCTTAAAGGCTCTTTTCGGAATTGATAACGGCCGCGCGCCAGAGCGTGTACTCCTCTGGGTTATCTTCGCGGTAGTTCTTGACGGCGCGAATGCCCTGCTCCACGGACTCGATGACGGCGTCAATGGTTTTATCTTCGCCCTCGGCATCAACGAAGATGACCGGACCACAAATGGAGCGGATGGGGTCTTGCAAGAAGGCGGCATTGCCGGTGGCGGCGGCGTTGCGCGCCAGGGAGGCTACTGGGTTGGGTTCGGCGCCTTCAGCCTTGGCTTCGGGGTTGTAGAGCGCCGCATAGGTGGTGCCGTCTTCTTGGAATACTACGGAGACGCGGTCCTCAGTGGTGCCGCCCAAGAACTGGTTGGCGTGCTCCAGCTCGAATTCCAGCTTGCGGCGGGTGAGATCAGGGTTGACAAGGAAACCGACGGTCATGAGAGAAAGCTCCTTCACAAAGCCAAGAGGGCATGAACGCCTTTTAGGGTACCGGCCCCGCACCCCGCCTGCAGAGCGAGAAAGAAGAACTTTAGGTTAACTGCGGCTCTTCCACATCCAGCTGGGTATCGGTGCCAACTCCGAGACCAGAGGGCTGGGCACCTTCATGAATAAGCTGCGCACCAATGGCCGCGATCATCACGCCATTGTCGGTACACAGTGAAAAGCGCGGCACGCGCAGCTCGACCCCAACGGCGGCACAGCGCTCGGCGGCCAACTCGCGCAGGCGGGAATTTGCGGCCACCCCTCCTCCCAGCAGCAGGACGCGGGCGCCAGTATCTTCGCAGGCGCGGACGGCCTTGGCAGTCAGAACATCGGCCACGGCTTCCTGGAAGCTAGCGCAGACGTCTTCCACGCTGATGGTCTCCCCTGCCTTTTCGGCACGCTCGACATAGCGAGCCACGGAAGTCTTTAGCCCCGAGAAGGAAAAATCGTGGCGGTGTGGGCCGCGCAGGTCCTCGGCACGGGACATGCCGCGTGGAAAATCGATGGTGGCTTCACCGCGCGCGGCGAGCTTATCAATCACCGGGCCGCCGGGGTAGCCGAGGCCAAGCAGGCGGGAGACTTTGTCGTAGGCTTCACCGGCGGCGTCATCAAGCGTGGAGCCCAACTCGCGCATAGGCTTGCCGACGGCCTCTACCTCCAGCAGCTGCGTATGCCCACCTGAGACCAGGAGGGCCACCGAGTGCGGCAGCTCTTCGCCTTCCAGGTTGGCCACGGCAACGTGGCCGCCAAGGTGGTTCACGCCGTAGAAAGGCACGCCCCAGGCCGCGGCATAGGCCTTGGCGGCCGAGGCACCCACCAGTAGCGCGCCGGCCAGGCCGGGCCCCACGGTGGCGGCGATGGCATCTGGCTTGGCGATGCCGGCCTCTTTGAGCGCCGCCTGCATGACCTGCGGCATGGCTTCAAGGTGAGCGCGGGAGGCGATTTCCGGGACGACGCCGCCGAAACGGGCGTGCTGCTCCATGGAGGAGGCGACGGCATTTGCGAGGATCTCCATGTGCCCGTCCTCGCTAAGCTCGACGATGCCCACGCCGGTTTCATCGCAGGAGGACTCGATACCCATGATCTTCATGACTGCTCCTTATTTTTCTTGACGCTCGGACTGGCGCGGGCGCACCATCACGTGCGCATCTGCTCCGGAAGGTTGGTAATAATTCTTACGAATCCCCTGCTTGGCAAAGGCATAACCCTCATAAAGGCCGATAGCAGGTTCGTTGCCTACCCGTACCTCGAGGAAGACCGGGGCGTCTTTAAGATCCGCAATATGGCAAATATTGTCCATCATCATGCGAGCGATGCCGCGGCGCTGTGCGGCGGGGTCGACGCCAATGGTGTGGATTTCAAATTCTGGATCAGCCGCTGGCCCCATCATGCCGATTCCCGCATAACCTAGCAGAACTGAGGATTCGTGCGCGGGGTCGAGCGCGCCTTCTACCCCGAAATAGAAATTGAAGGGTTGGGCCATTTCCTGGCGGAAGACTCCGCTGGACCATGGGGTCTCTCCGGGAAAAAGGACCTTTTCCAGCTCGGCGCACCGAGGCGCGTCGGCCGGGGTCAACTCGCGCAGCTTCACAGTTCCACCTTGGGGATGGCGGCCGACAGCTGTTGCTGCTTCGGCGGAACCGCATCCGGGCGGCGTAGGTAGAGCGGCACAACGGGGGCTGGTTCCGCAGTGAGGTCAGCTACAGCAACTAGGGCCGCTGCGGTGGGATGGGCCGCGCGGTGCGGCAGCTCGGTCAGCTCCTCCGGTAGCTGTGCGGCGAGACGCTCGGGGATGATGACCTCGGCCGTAGCGTTAAGTCCCACCTCAACCTCTGCCGGCTTAGTTACCTCAGGACCAGAGATGCGCTGCACACCAGAATCGGTGGCGCGGTAGGTGGCCCAATAGATCTCTTTGCGGCGTGCGTCGGTAGCCACCAAGGCGGTGGCCTCGCCGTCCGCGTCTGCGGGGCTCGCGGGGAGGCCGGCAGCATGGGCGATTGCATCGTGGGTGCATACGCCGTGGAGGGGGATGGACAGGGCGTCGGCAAGCGCGGAGGCAGTCGTCATACCCACGCGCAACCCGGTAAACGGGCCTGGGCCCACGCCGGTGACCACCGCATCTAGGTCGGAATACTCCATTTCCGCCTCGGCGAGGACCTCGGTGATGGTGGGGATGAGCAGCTCATTGTGTGCACGGGTATCTTCGAGCACCCGCTCGGTGGTCTGCCCAGTGGCGGTATCTACCACCCCGGTAACCAAGGCGGTAGTTGCCGTGTCGATCGCGAGGACGCGCATTAGCCGACCAGCTTCCAGGTTCCATCCTTACGCTGGAACGCCAAAGGCTGAGCGCCCTGGACCATCGGTACTTCACCATCCAGGCTCTGGCCCTGCTGCTCCATGTCCTTGATCTGCATGTCAATCATCTTGCACACCTCAACCTTCTCCGGATCCAGCTCTTCGATGAAGGGCTCAGTGCTCTGGGAGATGGCAACCGCGTAGCTCTTGCCTTCAGGGACCTTGCCATCTTCAAAGGTGATGTCCTTGGTATCGATCTGAGCCTCTTTGACCTTCTCTTCCTGCATGCCCGGGCAAATGAAGCCAAGGGCGCGGTACTCCTTGCCGTAGACATCGGAAGGAATAAGGCTCATCGCCTCCAGGTTTTTCGGCGTCTTTGCCAGCGTGGAGCTGAGGTTTCCCTCCAAGGGATTGTCCTCGCGCAGGGTGGACGAGGCTAGGAGAACCATCATGACAACAATAAAGATGGCGATAATGGCGGCGGTAAGGTTGCGAGCGAATTTAGTCATGGGGTGAGTAAGGCTCCTTGAAAAGTTTTTAAGTTTCAGGCGGTGGGCGGTTTATCTGGCAACCGATGCTACCTGGTTAACCGCAACACAAAACCCACAGGGTAGTGCCTGCCAGTGTAGGCGGGCACCCCTGTGGGTGAGTAATTAACGCGATGTATTGACGTTATAGCAATAGCAAAAGCAGCACCTGCGCGGCAATAATCTTGCCGATCATCGTGGTGGGATAGACCGTGGCCCATCCACGAGCTGCCAGCTCGGTGCCGGTTTGGTCGCGAATATAGGCGAAGACCGCCGGGTTGGTGGTCATGCCAGCCGCACAGCCCATGGCCTCGTCCCACTTCAGCTTCAGCACCAGCATGCCGATGACGCCGATCAGGATGGCGGAGGTCAAGGTGATGATAAGGCCCACGCCCATGATGGTCAGGGAAGACGGATCCGTTAAGGCATCGCGGAAGGAGGCGCCGGCCGAGGTACCCACGCCAGCGAGGAAGAGGGTCAGTCCCATATTAGAAATGGTTTCGCGCGTGTGAAACGGCATCTGCCAGTTAAGCGGACCCGTCCGGTTGAGGTAACCCAGCAGCAGGCCGACGACCACGGGGCCACCGCCGAAGCCCAGCTGCAAGGTGGAGCCGCCCGGCATCGGAATCGGAATGAGGCCGAGCAGCATACCCAACGTCAGGCCGATAGCCATGGATAGCAGGTCCGCGTTACCCAAAGCAGCTTCAGAGTCACCGAGATACTTGCGCACGTACGGCAGGCGGCTCGGGCTGGTCACCACGCGAACACGGTCCGAATAGTTAAGCACCGTATCTGGGTGCGGGACGAGGTCTTTATCGCCCTTGCGGACACGAGCGATGATAAAGCCGTGGTCAAGAGCTTTGATCTCGCGGATCGACTTACCGGCAATATCCGGGTTGGACACGGTAACGCGGGTGTACTTTAAACCTGCATCCTCGGTCAGCTCCACCGGGTGTTCCTCACCCAAGACCTCGATGGCCTTATCGACGGCTTCTTCAGAGCCGTTAAGCAAATAAGCCTCACCCTCACACAGCGGCATTTCTGGAACAGCCAGGCGGTGGCGCTCTTCGTCAGAAATGATACGAGTAGCAACGACGGTCTGACCGGTTACGCGATAGATATGACCAGCGGTGTCATTAAAATTCTTGGTCAAGCGCACACCCTTGGCCACAAGCTCGGCGGGAATCATGCCCTCTGCGCGGGCATCTTCTTCATGGTTGACCTTGACCACCTTAGCGCCGATGGCGGCAACGAGAATAGCGCCGATAACCGCACCCGGGTAGGCCAAGGAGTAACCGACAACCGGGGTGGAATCGCCCACCATTTCCACCACCGCAGCCATACCCGGCGTGGAGGAAAGCGAACCGGCAAACATACCGGTAGCTTCTGGCGTGCTCAGGCCAAAGGCGCGGATGAGGCCAAAGCCTACGGCAACCAGGATTACCAACATTCCCAGCATGAATACCGTGAGCTTCCAGCCACGGGTCTTAAACTCGCGGACGAAGGAAGGCCCAAAGCTTAGGCCAATGGCATAAACGAAAATCGCCAGGCCAAATTGATAGACCAAAGGCGGGATTTGGATATCAGGATTAGCGGTAGATAGACCCAAAGCTACGAACATCGCAGCCGCGGCACCGAGGGAGATGCCGAAGATCTTGATCTTGCCAATCGCTAGACCCACCGCCATGATGACGAAGAGAGATAGCAAAGGACTAGAGGCGAGAAAATTCAACACCTCAATAGAATTACGCACTGGTTATACCCGGGGCAAATTCTCCGCGTAGGAGATTCATCACTTATCCGTACTTTAGGCGGACATTTGCGCTAATGACCGCCCCGCAACGACCACGTAAAGCGGCGAACATCCTCGTCTGCGCCCGCATATTCCGCCGGCTCGCGGTCGATGCTGATAAACAGGTAACGTTCCGCGATCTGCTCTACTAGTCCCCCGCCCCATTCGGCGATGACCACGGCGTCTTCTAGCTCCGTGTCCAAGTCCAAAGCATCGAGCTCCCCTAGCGGATCCCCGGAATTAGCGCCGCCTTCATCGAGCAAACGGTAGGCATCAACGTGAACGAGGTCCGGACCACCTACGGTTGAGCGGTGCACCCGGGCAATCACGAAGGTCGGCGAGGTTACCCGCCCCTTGACCTGCATGCCCTTGGCGACGCCCTGCGTTAGCGTCGTCTTTCCAGCCCCCAATGGCCCATCCAGGATCACCACATCGCCAGCCTCGAGCGCCGCACCCAGCTCTGCGCCGAAGGCATAGGTTTCTTCCACCGTGGATAGGTCACAGCTGCCGGATTCCGGAAAGCTACTGCGCATCTTCTTCTCCTATGTATTCGCGTTCGGTGCGGCCATCGGGCAAGCAGACCACCTCGTAGTTGATGGTTCCTGCCGCCGCGGCGAGATCCGTAGCCGATACTCCCCCGTTGCCGAAAATCACGGCATCTTGACCCGTGTCCACGCCATGGGGGTTGTCGCCCAAGTCCACCACAATCTGATCCATACAGATTCGGCCTACCTGTGGATACAGGTGCCCGCCGATGCCTACATGCAAGTCGCCTTGATAACCACGCGGTAGACCATCGGCGTATCCGCAATCCACGGTGGCCAAAAATCCCGGCTTATCCGCCTTCCAGGTCAGTCCATAGCAGGTGCCTTCCCCTGGCTGAATGGGCTTTACGTTAAAAATCTGCCCGGACCAGGTCATGGCTGGGCGCAGACCATGCTCGCGGCCGTCAATAGGCTCCAAACCATAGCAGGCGGCGCCTACACGTACCTGCTCAAAATAGGAGGAAGGACGCGTCAGCACAGCTGGTGAATTGGCCAGGTGATTGACTGGGCACTCCAGCCCAATCTCGCGCGCGAGCCGCAGGGCCTTGCGGAACGCCTCCTCTTGGGCGTCGTTGTGTGGATTATCCGGCTCATCAGCACAGGCAAAGTGCGACATAAGGCCGAGAACCTTGATATGTGGGGCGTCGCGCAGCACCTTGAAAGTGTCCGCCCAATCCTCTTCATCCACGCCGGAACGGTGCATGCCGGTTTCTACCTTGACATATACCTCAGCAGGAAAATCGGCTTTAACCAGCTTATGTGCCTGTTCAAGAGAGTTAACTGCTACTTCAATGCCGCAGGCAAGTGCCTGTTCGAGGATTTCGTCCGTCTGCCAAATCCACGCCACGATGGGTGCCTCCACACCCGCGCGGCGCAAGTCCACCGCTTCCCGCAGAGTGGCCACGCCAAAGCTATCCGCGCCTGCGCGCGCCATTACCGGCACGACTTTGGCCGCGCCGTGGCCATAGGCATCGGCCTTGACCACGCACATGAGCTTGACCTCAGGCCCTACCTTTTCCTTGATGAGGCGGACGTTGTGCGCAATGGCGGAGAGATCAATGGTGGTTTTCAGCATGTCCACCATTGTGCCACTGCTCACCCTTTTGCTGAATTCGGGCGGGTAGGGGCGCATTCACCCGCGATAGCTCGATCTAGGAGTCGGCTCATCCAATGTCCTCTATAGAAACTTGCCTCGTAAGTTCTATCCGCGAGCAGAAATCTTCATCATGGCTCACCACTAGCAATGCACCCCGATAACTTTTCAATACCGAGACCAGCCAATCAACAGTTGAAATATCAATATTGTTGGTCGGCTCATCGAGCATTAGCAACTGCGGCGCCGGATCCGCCAAGAGCACTCTGGCGAATTCCGCCCTGAACCTCTCGCCTCCCGAAAGGGTCCCTGTCAACGCATGAACCGAGTCAGATTGAAACAACAACTGAGCAAGCTGATCACGGATAAACTGCGGCTCCTCTTGTGGATTCGCGTTGGTAACCACGTCCCACACGCTGAGAGAAGGATCTAACACAATTCGTTGACGTAAGTATCCTGAGTTGTCGATAACGAAGCCCGCTTCACCAGAGTCAATTCGGTTTAAGAGCGTGGTCTTTCCACTTCCATTTGGCCCTGACAAGCGCACGCGTTCTGGGCCGACAATCGACAGCCCGGGAACCGAAATAACCCGCTTTCCTTCCGGCAGTTCAGTTCGTGGCAGCTCGATATACACCGAGTCATCATCACGTATATTTCGCTCTGCTCGAACTATAGAGCGTTGGGCTGCTTCAACTGCCCCTGAATGCAGCTGTGCTCTGCGCGATGCTGTCTTTTCGGCGCGCTGTTTATCAAGCTTCATCGTCATGCCAGGCTTGCGCTTCGACTCTGCGAACTTCCTTCCCCGGCGCGCATCACGCGCAATCCGTGTCTGCATTGCTTGTTGTTCGCGAAGTTGCTGCTTATAAGTCGCTTTGGCGGTGGATACTGCCTTTCGAGCAGCTTCCTGTTCTGCATCAATTGAGGCAAGGTAACCGGAATAATTTCCTTGGAAGAAGCGTAGGTTCCCATCCCTCAATTCCGCTATCTCAGAAACTACATCCAACAGGTCTTTGTCATGGCTTACCACTAACACCGGCGCCGCGGCTTTTACCAACATATCTTTCAGATATTTCTTTGCAGTTCCATCGAGGTTATTGGTCGGTTCATCGAGGATAATGAAATCTGGCTCGGACAAAAACACCGCCACCAAAGCGACGCGGACCGCTTCCCCTCCAGAGAGGCTTTCGACAGGGCGGTCCAACGGGATATCCAATCCAGCGGCAGAAAGGGCAGCAGTAATGCGCTCACCGACGTCCCATTGCTCCCCAATTAACTCATAGAGTTCAGGGTCATACTCACCAGCTTCGACTGCGGAAATCGCCGCGAGCACCTGGGTGACACCGAAGATGTCTGCTACTACGTCATCTCTATTCCAAGCAAGGTCTTGTGGCAGGTAAGCTACCGATTCCGGCTTTTCCACCGTTCCGGCGGTAGGCAAGATATTTCCAAGGATGACGTTTAATAGAGTTGTCTTCCCTGCACCATTATCCCCAATTAGCGCAGTTAAAGGGCCAGAAAAGGCGCCATTTAGACCACTGAAGCAGGTTGTACCATCGGGCCATACAAGAGAAAGGTCATTTAATAAAATAGGCATGCTTAAATCCGTTCTTCCTTCAGTGTTTTAGGCGAAAACACGACGGATGAGCACTGCCTACTCCTTTCACCGACAACGATTGCGCCCTAAAGCATATCAGTTTCAAGCTGCAAAGAAATGCCAAAGCCCCCTTTCCTACCACGCAAGAAACGCGGCAGGTAAGGGGGCCTAACGGCGGACGCTTGGAGTGGATTACTCCACGGTCACGGACTTGGCCAGGTTGCGCGGCTGGTCCACGTCGTAGCCCTTGGACTTGGCTACGTGGGCGGCGAAGATCTGCAGCGGCACGGTAGCCAGCAGCGGCTGCATGAGGGTCGGCGCCTTCGGGATGCGGATGACGTGGTTAGCGTAATCCTCCACGGCGGTATCGCCTTCTTCCGCGATCACGATGGTGATGGCACCGCGGGCACGGATCTCCTGAATATTGGAGACGACCTTGGAGTGCAGGGAGTCGCGGCCACGTGGGGATGGCACGATAACGAAGACCGGCTGGCCTTCTTCAATTAGCGCAATTGGGCCGTGCTTGAGCTCGCCTGCGGCAAAGCCCTCGGCGTGCAGATAAGCGATCTCCTTGAGCTTCAGCGCGCCCTCGAGAGCCACCGGGAAGCCGACGTGGCGGCCCAAGAAGAGCACGGATTCCGCGTCCTTCATGGAATTGGCCAGGTTGGCTACCTGGTCTTCCTCGTCGATGACGCTTTGGACCTTATCCGGCATGTGGCGCAGCTCAGCAAGAACGCCCTGGATCTCATCGGCGAACATATTGCCGCGCAGCTGAGCCAGGTAGAGGCCAAGCAGGTAGGTGGCGGTAATCTGCGCCAGGAAGGCCTTGGTGGAGGCTACGGCGATTTCCGGACCGGCGTGGGTGTAGAGCGCGGCATCGGATTCGCGCGGGATGGACGAGCCCTGGGTATTACAGATGGCAATAACCTTGGCGCCCTGCTGGCGGGCGTGGCGCACAGCCATCAAGGTATCCATGGTCTCGCCGGACTGGGACAGCGCGACAACGAGGGTCTTCTCGTTCACGATCGGGTCGCGGTAGCGGAACTCGTGAGCGAGCTCGACCTCGGTAGGAATGCGGCACCAGTGCTCGATGGCGTAGCGCGCCACGTGGCCAGCGTAGGCGGCGGTACCGCAGGCAATGACGATGATCTTGTCGATGGACTTCAGCACGGTCTCATCGATGCGCAGATCATCGAGGGTCAGTTGGCCTTGCTCATCGAAGCGGCCCAGCAGGGTATCGCGCACGGCGGAAGGCTGGTCGTGGATTTCCTTTTCCATGAAGGAATCAAAGCCGCCCTTTTCCGCAGCGGCGGCATCCCACTTGATTTCAAAAGGCTTGCCCTGTGCAGGGTTGCCCTCATAATCGGTAATTTCCACTTCGTCCGCGGTGATGGTCACAACCTGGTCGTTGTCCATCTCCACGGCAGACTTGGTGTAATCAATAAAGCCGGATACATCGGAGCCGAGGAAGTTCTCGCCCTCGCCCAAGCCGATAACCAGCGGGGAGTCGCGGCGAGCGGCAACAATGCGATCGGCCTGCTCGGCGTGGATGGCTAGCAGGGTAAACGCGCCCTCCAGGCGAGCGCAGGTTAGCTGCATAGCCTTGGTCAGGTCACCGGCTGCCTCGTTGTGGAAGACATCTCCCAGCAAGGTGGCTGCGACCTCGGTATCGGTCTCGGAAACGAAGTTGTAGCCCTTGTGCAAAAGCTCGGACTTGAGCTCCGCAAAGTTCTCAATGATGCCGTTGTGCACCACGGCCAGCTTGCCACCATCGACCACATGCGGGTGCGCATTCAGGTCGGTAGGGCCACCATGGGTAGCCCAGCGGGTATGGCCGATGCCCAACACGGAGTCAGGCAACGGGCGGGCTGCAATCTCAGCATCCAGCGCAGCGACCTTACCGGCCTTCTTGCGCCAGCTGATGTCTCCATCGGCGTACATTGCTACACCAGCGGAGTCATAGCCGCGGTATTCCAGACGGCGCAACCCTTCCAGAACTACGTCGAGGGCGAAGTAATCACGGTCACCACCAGCGTGACCAATATATCCAACAATTCCACACATGGTTGCTGATTTTACAGCACAAGGGGCAAAGCTCTAGGCGGGCGGGGCGTCGGCAAGCAAGGCACGGCACCCCACCCGCTACTGTGCTGGGAAAACTAGCGCGATGCCTTTTCCAAAAGCTCCAAAATGTGGTGGTAATCCTCACCGGTGGCACGGGTGAGGCCAAGCTCGCAAGTGCGGTTGGTCGAGGCGTGATACTGCGCTCCGATTTCCTTGACTTGCGCTGCCTCGGCGCGGGTGGCGGCAGCGGTAAGCTCCGGGTGCAGCATGCCGCGGTCGCCGGCATAGCCACAGCAATTCCACTCGGTGGGAATGTGTACCTCGGTCGCGGCGGCGCGGGCCACCTTTTCTACATCGTCCATCATGCCCAGCTGGAAGGCAGAGCAGGTGGGGTGCACAGTCACGGAAGCCAGTGGATTCTTTACTTCCAGCTGCGGCAGCAAGGTATCGGCCGTAAAGCTAATGGCGTCAATAACGGTAATCCCCACCGACTCCAACATGTCTTTAAAACCAGCGGTGCAGCTGCTGGCGTCCACGATAACCGGCAGGCGCGCACCATCAGTAGCGTCCATGACGATATCGCGCACGCGCTGCTCCATTGCATCGTGGCCGGCCTGCATGCCCTTGGAAGACCATGGTGTACCACAGCAGAGCTTGTCGATGCCCTGCGGAACCTCCAGCGCTACCCCGGCGCGCTCCAAGAGCGCCACAAAGGAATCGGTAGCACCCTTGCCGCCGCCTTGCGGGCCGAACATGGTGTTCACGCAGGCGGGCAGGTAGATTCCGGTGGTCTGGGCATAGCGATCACCTACGCGGCCGGCCAAGCGGCCGCGGGACTTGCCGCCCTTGCCCAACTCTGGCTGGTACTGCGGGAGATTATCGGCACCGATGAGACTGCGGCCTACATCGGTAACCTTTTTGACTAGCTCGGTGGGCAAGAGGTGCGCGCCGGTAAGCGCTACCCCGGCGCCTTGGCTGACTACCTGCCAGTTCTTGGCGGCAGCACCCCACAGCTTTTGCTGCGCTGGCTGGGCTTCCTCGCGGCGCAGGCGCTTGATGAACTTGCCGGTATCGATGCCTACTGGGCAGGCAGTGCGGCACATCGAATCCACGGCGCAGGTCTCGATGCCCATGTACTCGTAGGCTTGATCTAGCTCAGCGACGAGTTGGCTATCGCCAGCTTCTTCCGCGCGCTTGCGGGCGCGGCGCACCACAATGCGTTGGCGTGGGGTAAGCGTGAGGTCGCGCGACGGGCAGACCGGCTCGCAGTAGCCACACTCCACACAGCGGTCTACTTCCTCTTCCACGGTGGGGTTGAGCTTGATGTTTTTGATGTGTGCATCAGGGTCATCGTCCAAGATGACGCCCGGGTTCATCGTATTGGTGGGATCGCAGGCCCGCTTGAGTTCTTGCATGACCCCGTAGAGCTCATCGCCGTACTGGCGGCGCACATACGGCGCCATGGCGCGGCCGGTGCCGTGCTCAGCCTTGAGATTGCCCTCGGCCGAGAGGACCAAGTCCACCATGCCCTCGTTGAAGTCGTTATATCGGCCGATGGCATCATCGCCTTCAAAGCGGTCCGTGAGCAGGAAGTGGATATTGCCGTCCTTGGCGTGCCCGAAGATAACGGCATCGTCATAGCCATAGCGGGCAAAGAGTTCCTGCAGGGAAGAACACGTATCCGCCAGATCGCCGACGGGCACCACGATGTCTTCCAAAAGGGCAGTCGTACCGGACGGGCGCGCCTCTGCTACCTGGGCGTACAGACCCTTGCGGAAATTCCAGGCGGTAGTGCGCGTTGCGGCATCAGCCGAAAAGGCAGCCGGCGATTGCAGCGGCAATTCGCGCAAGAGCTGCGATCCCTTGCTTTCTTTCTCCTGCAATTCCTCTTGGGCATCAGCGTGATACTCAATGAGCAACGCGGCCTGCTTATCCACATCGAAACCGGTAATGGCCTGCGGCACCTTATCAAAGCCTTGACCGACGCGAATAGAGGCAGAGTCCATCAACTCCAGTGTGGCCGCGCCGGTATCCAAAAGTGCCGGCAAGGACTTGGTGGCAGCGGTGAGGTCATTAAATACGGCCACCGTGGTGGTGGTCAGCTTGGAAATCGGCACCGTGCGGAAAACCGCTTCCGCAATGAAAGCCAGGGTTCCTTCCGAACCGATAAGCAGGTGCTCAAAGAGCTTGACCGGGCTATCAAAGTCGAGGAAGGAATTGAGCCCATAGCCCATCGTATTTTTCAGCTGGAAGTGACGGCGGATAATATCCACGGATTCCTGGTTATCGCGCACACGGCGCTGCAGGCGGATAAGTGTCTCCACCAGCTCCGGTTCCTGCTCTTGGAACTGTCGGTCTGCATCCGCATCGGCGGTGTTGATTACGGTGCCGGTAGGCAGCACGAAGGTCAACGATTCCAGAGTGTTATACGTATTGAGCTCAGTGCCGCAGGCCATGCCGGAGGAGTTATTGGCCACCACGCCGCCGATGGTGCAGGCAGACTCGCTGGCCGGATCCGGCCCCAGCTTGCGGTTACGCAGGCCTAGGCGGGCGTTGACCTGGCGCACCGTCGCGCCGGGCTGGACGCGCACGCGCTTGCCCTCATCAAGAACTTCGATATCGCGGAAGTGCTTGCGCACATCCACCAAGTAACCATCACCGGAAGCCTGACCAGCCAGAGAGGTGCCGCCGGAGCGCAGGGTTACCGGAACATTCTGCTGCCGGCCGGCACGAAAGATGGCGGCCACGTGCTCGGCGGAGCGAGCCTCAATGACTGCCTTAGGGGTGTACAGGTAGTGCGAGGCATCGGAGGCATGCGCCACGCGGTCAATGACCTCGGTCTTTACCTCCATCCCATAGCGAGTAGAAAGTTCTTGCACATCAACAACGCCGGTAGTCATGTACCGCAGCCTGCCTTCCCAGAAAAAGAGTACGTAGTTGTTCACACATTGCACTCCCTTGCGCATAGGGGGTGCAAGTTAGGAGGGGCTTAGGAAAGCTCGCCGCCACACCCGCAACTCGGCCGGATATTGCGTAGATTTTTCTCAGATAAACCCGCACCCTTTCCCGCCTAGCGGGTGATCTTCATCTATCCTGGAATGCGTGTCTGCGAATTTGAATAAACATCTAGCAACGTTGTCGAAGCGCGGTCGCAACCGAGTTTTGGTTGGCGACCTTGACTATGCCGGAGTCACCGGCAAGGTTTATACCCCCGCGGAGGGCCAAAGCCTGCCCGCCGTGGCCTTTGGCCATGACTGGATGCACAAGATTAAGGATTACCACGCCACCCTGCGCCACCTGGCTAGCTGGGGCATCGTCGTGGTAGCCCCCGATTC
>ERZ500979.113-NODE-113-length-28961-cov-11.624507_pt1 | contig 28961 bp, 42 predicted proteins | sample MGYA00248864_ERZ500979 | MGnify/ENA primary metagenome ERZ500979 (study PRJEB25958, sample SAMN03398550) | human skin metagenome | study: EMG produced TPA metagenomics assembly of the Human Skin Microbiome Metagenome (human skin metagenome) data set.
TACCGGCATGTATCATCCATGTACAAGCAAGCCATGAAAGGAATCAGTCAAGGAATCTTCGTCCCACACGTCACAGCACTGTGCAAAGGATGCCCCGTCAAGGACTCGTGCTGGGCCGTCAACGGCACCAACTCGTACCGTTATCCGATAGAATCCGTCGTACAGCCACCAGAAGCAGACAACAAAGAAAAGGAAAACAAGTGACCGACGAGCACACCATAGACAGCGAGAGGCTGACTATCACACTCAAATATGGTGGCGACTATGCCGCACCATGGACAGTCATCCGAGGCGACACGGCAGACCAAGTAAAACAATCCATCATCGACCTGCTAGGCGGGTTGAAAGACGAAACCGTATCGAAAGACTGGGACCTCGCAACCCTGGTTGCTAGCGCAGCCATCATACTCCAAGACCGATACGATAAAGCAGCCAAAGACTACGTAGACAACATCGCATCCCAAGAAAACACCATCGTCATCGACCGGATCAACAAAGCCACCAGCAAAGCACAGCTAGCCGACCTCCTCAAACAGCACAAGAAGATCATCACCAGCAACAGTGACGTATCCGAGGCCTTCCGCAGCAAACGAAACAGCCTCACCCGATAAAAACCGACACAAACAGCAAAAGGACAAAAGTTATGGGACTCGCCAACTACCGCAACAACAACAGCAGCACCTTCTTCAACCCCTCCAAAAACCAGGACGCCACCGCCATCGCCTTCAAAGTCCACGACGTCGAACACAACACTGAAGGCTACGGCGGACAGATCGCCGACCGTATTTACGCTGATGTCACCATCTTCCACACTCTCGACGACCTCAACAACGGTACCCCAGAAACCATCCCCAACGCTATTATCGAAAAAGCGCGCGGCAACAACGACCGCCCACACTCCATGATCCGCGAACTCGAAACCTACCTTGGCGAGGAGCAGGCCTTCAAACTCGCCACCGTGCGCACCAAAAACGGGTTTAACGCTGTCATCCTCAAACCCCTAGACGACGCCATCTATGACCTTGTAGCTGCCTACGTTGACCGGCGAGACAGCCAGCCCAACACCACTGGTAGTGATGATGTAGACATCGACTCCATCTGACTACAAATACACATCCAACCGATAGATTAAGGCTCCGATGCTCTCTCTACAACGATCCTTCGAGAGAGCCTCCCAAACAGCCGCCGAGCTGCCCCGCATACCACAACTCGCACCCTTATATGACAACCAAGATTTGCACATCCATAAGGGTGATCTGGTGATGATTGCGGGGCGCTCTGGCAGCCAAAAATCCGGGCTGGCAATGTTCATCACAGCGATGCTCAACCAGCCCGCCCTCTACATATCCGGGGACATGACACCCTGGGAGGCCTCCACACGAATCATCTCACTCAACACCCAACACACCACCCAACAGATACAACACAACATCGACGACTACGGGCCGGAATACTATCGAGACAGCATCCACCACGGCGAACACATCACATTCTCATTCCAGTCACCCATCACATGGACCGATATCACCATGGAGTTGCAAGCCTACATGGAAATGTGGAACACCTTTCCACCCATCATAGTCATCGACAACCTGATGGACATCCAAGACTGCGAGAGCGACTACCAGGCACAGCAAGAAGCCATGCAATGGATCACAGCATTGGGTAGGGATACTGGCTCCACCATTATTGTCACCCACCACGCCACCGACAAAACTGGCACCGACATCGAACACCCGCCAGCACGGCGAGAAATCAAAAACGGCCTCTCCGAAAAACCACAACTCATCCTCGGAGTATCACTCTACGGTGGCGAAGACAACGGCAACGGGCTCACAATCCCGGCAGAGGCGCGCATCGCAGTCCTCAAACAGAGAACCGGACAGTCAAGCCCAGACGGCACCCGATACGAACGGCTCAGAGCCTACCCCGAATACACATTCTTCGGACCCCTAGTCGAAAAACAGCCCTGGAACATGACCACAACACACAAAGGACTCTAAAAAACTATGGCCACACAGCAGGCACGCAACCGGCGGGCAGGCGCAGAATGGGAAACACGACTCCTTCACCAGCTACGCGACATCGGACACAATATAGAGCGCCTCCACCTGAACGGCAGAGAGGACGAAGGCGACCTCATCCTCACAACCGGCCACAAAACCTATGTGATCGAAGCAAAAGCAGGCCAACCCCACCTAGCTGAATTCGTGAAACAAGCCAGCCGGGAGGCACGCAACTATGAGCAACACCGCAACCTGGTGAACAAATCCACCATCGGACTAGTCATCATGAAACAGCGCAACAAGCCATGGAGTGAAGCCTATGTGGTATCAACCCTCAACGAGCTCCTCCCACACCTCTGACACCTGCCGCCTCCTCGACACCTACCGGATACGGTACAACCCTTCCAGGAACGAGCAGCACATCCTCTGCCCGTTCCACGACGACCACCAGCCCTCCATGAGCATCAACCTCGACAAGGGCGTCTGGTACTGCCACACATGCGGCGTCGGAGGCGGCCTCGCCAAGCTACAACAACGATTAGAAGAAAGAAACCCGAATGTACGACAGCATACGCCCATACAACATTGCGGAACGCCGCCGAATCCAGAAAGCCTCGGCCCTCTACGAAACCCACCTCGAAAACATACTCGACCTGCTCTCAGCAAGAGGCATCAGCGAAGAAACAGCCCGCTACCACCACCTTGGATACATCGACAATGACCCCATCCCCGGCCACGAAAACTACAACCAGTGCATCACCATCCCCTACATGTACCCCGTGTGGGGGCGGCCAGCCGAAATAAGAAAAATGCGTTTCCGCTGCTCCCTCCAGCATGATTGCAAAACCCACAACCACCCCAAATACCTAACCCCGGCAGGGGACACAGGCTCCATCTACAACATGGCCGCCATGGCCAACCCGGCAGCCGAAATGCACATTTGCGAAGGCGAATTCGACTCCATGATCCTCGAACAATGCGGATGGCCCGCCGTCGCCCTACCCGGCGCAACCTCGTGGCAAAACTTTTGGACCAAATTCTTCGAAGGCTACGACCACATCTACATCTGGTCCGACCCCGACACCGCGGGAGACAAGATGGCCCAAACCCTCCAGACAGCACTCCCCCAAGCCACCCATGTGCCCCTCACCCTGGGAGATGTCACAGACACCTACCTGAAAACCGGCAAAACAGGGTTGACACAAGCACTCAACACAGTGCTACAATAAAACCACACAAGCAACCCAAACCAAGAAAGGCGCACTAAAACATCATGGATCCCCTCGACACATGCCCCATCCCCAACCGGCGCAACACCAGCCAAGCAGCCAGGAGACGCATCCGCCTCGCCATCTGTGCAGAACAATGGGCCGATGGTGAAGACCCCACCTACATCATGCACACCTGGGGCACCACCTATGATGGTATGCGATCCATGATCCGCGCCAACCCCGACATTAAACTACCCGACGACATGGCCAAACGTTTACACAAAGTATGCCGGGAAGCCTACCCCAAAAACCAGCCCAACAGACACCGAAGCGGATGGGACCAATACGAGAAGGAATACTACACCCACGAAATACTCTTCCTCAACTCCTTCAACGTGCCAGCCATCGACATGCTCAAACGGCTCAACGTGTCATGGACAATGTGGAAACAAATCATCACCGAAAACCATCTCACACGGCTACAAGACGAAACCTACAACGCGTGCCACTGGCACTATCTCAAACAGCAACACCCCGACTGGACCGACCAGGACATCACACAAGCCCAACACGCCTGGAACAACACCTTCAACCAGTTCATGCAAGACGACCAGCCGGTACTATCGTGAGCATCGCATTCAAACCCACCACCCGAAACCGGCAAGCCATCCGTGACATCATCACCCAAAACACCACCATCAACCCTGACAGCCTGCCAGACAGTATGTTGCAACACATTATCGAATACTGCTGGAACACCTTCACAGCCAGTAACCGGTACGCCGTGGCTGCACAATACTGGCGAGGCCAAAACCCTCCCGACCAGCAGCATCAGCGCATACTAGTCGGCTACTACAAAACCTTAAAACAGGCCGAAAACGCGGCCAAACAATTCCACTGGAACACCAGGCTACAACAACAATGGAAAACATGGATACTACCCGTGCATAATGGCACCATATCCGAGCATTTCACCAAACAGAAAACACTCTTCGACACACAAACCAGCAACCAGGATGACGGCGCACTGCCAGAGCATCTACAAAACGTTATGTGCGGCAAAACACTCAACCACACAGACGGAACCATCACATGGTGCACCCGCAAACCAGGACACGACGGCGACTGCCGCACCGGATGGCAGCCTGCCACACAACCCCTAGGATATCATGGCAACCAAAACTGAAACACTCATCCAACGATACGGGGCCAAAGCAGCCGACGTGCTCGCAGACAAAACCATCCCCGCATCCTGGTTAGCACAACAGCTCACCCAGGCAGGATACCCCATCTCAGCAACCGTCATCAAAGACCACCGCCGCAAACTCAACCACAAGAAAGGAGATGACAACCAATGATCGACAACATTGACAGGCTACTCACCAAACTAGCCAACCACGACAACGCCATCGACACCATCGACGACGATCTCGCCAACGGCACCGTACGCCGCACACGCATCTCCGAATGGACACTCCCCAACGGAGAAACCGGCCGATCAATACAAAAAATCATCGACCACCAACCCCCAAACAACCCCTACCCTGTAGACGAACTCGTTGATAAGCTAGCCGAATGGACACCACCCAAACCAGAAACCAACACCCAAAGCAGTGACGAGACAGCCTTCATCATCGGGGCAGGAGACTTCCAAATCGGCAAAGGCATCCCCGGCGGAGAAACCAGCCGATTCGCAGACGACTACCTACGATCCCTCACAGCCGCCAAACACTACTGGCAGCAAGCCGGAAAACCCGAACGAGTCCACATCGCATTCCTCGGCGACATGATCGAAGGATACGTGTCACAAGGAGGCAACAACGCCTGGCGCACACAAACACCCCTCACCGAACAGATACGGCTCACCCGCATGGCCATGATGCAACTCATCCACATATTCGACCACTGCGCCAACGTCACCATCACATCCATCCCAGGCAACCACGGCGAAGCCGTACGCTTCGGCAAAGGAGTCACCACCTACGATGACAGCTTCGATGTGGACTGCTGCCGCGCCATCGCAGAAGCCTACCAGCTCACCAACAACTACCCCAACCTTCACTTCCACTTCCCCAGCCGGGACGAAATGACCACCACCGTCGACGTGGCAGGCACACAAATCCTGCACGCCCACGGACACCAATGGCGCAACAACCAACACTACGAATGGTGGCGCGGCCAAGAATTCCACAACGGCACCACATCCCACATCCTCATGGCCGGGCACCGGCACCACCTAGAAATCTCTGAGCAAGGACAACGCACCTTCATCCAATGCCCATCCATGGAAGGAGAATCCGTCTGGTACCGGCACCGCACAGGCACCACCGGCCACCCCGGACTAGTGTGCTACACTATCAACAACAAAACACCAAACAACTATCAGATAGCGAGATGAAATAGACGCTATGAGTAGACGACCAACAAAAGCCGACCTGGCCACCACCGCATCGTGGGTGTGGGCCACAGACCATCACCTTCGCACACTCAACCGGGCATGCACAAAAGTAGCCACACACTATCCCGCAATCAACACAGACGACCTGTACCAAGACTCCCTACTATATATTGCGGTGCGTGAACAATACCACAACCTAGACAACAAACACTACACCAAAATGTGCTACAGGGTAGCCAAACGTTTAGCCAACAAGGCGGTACAACACCTAGACCTGCCCAAACCAGTACAAGAAATCACTACCATAGCCGACAACCAGACAAGCATCTAAAGGAGAACCCCCAATTATGGTTACTACAACCCTCGACGACGGAACCCAAACCACCGTGCTACAAACCGTAGGCGCCACCACCACAGCAATCATCACCAACACCGAAACACCCGAAACCATCACCGCCAAATACACCATCAGCAAAGACGGAACCGCCACCTACAGCATCAGCGGCAACACCTACCTCGGCGACCATCAACACATTATCAAACTCATGTACGACTACTGCCACTGTGTAGGACGATTCGACACCACCAACACCAGCAACCCAGACGACTTCGACAACCTGTTCAGGGGATGACACATGAACCCCACCTACACCACAGCCGACATCATCCAAGCCGCCCAATGGATCTGGAACGGAGGACCATGGAAACCCTCCGTTGAACCAGGCATGCCACCCCCACCAACCGCGCCACAACACCACGGCAACAACATCGTCTCCATGATCGACCTGCAGCTAGCCATCGACGACTACACCCTCACCTGCGAACCATCCAAACAGCGAAAACACCTAGCACGGTTGGCAGCATTCCGGGAAGTATACGGATATGACCAAACCTACGCCGCCGCAGCGCACCGATTGGGTGTGAGCAGGCAGACCGTGAAACAGTGGGCAGACCAAACACTCCTCACACTCACCGAATATGCGAACACCACATACTACACAGACGATAACACAGGGATGGGATAAAACCGTGAACAACACAAACAATATCCCCCACATGGCCCTCAAAACAGCGGTACACCGAATCATCCAACAACAGCCCACCAACATGCAACAGTTGGAAAACATTGTGGCCGGTGTCGAAAACCAGTACCGTGTACCCATCTCCCTCGACAATGTGAACCTTACCGTCAAAGAAGTCAGCCTCGACGATCTTGCTATCGACCAGGACACGCTAGACGAGTGCAGCGAAATTTTGTGGTGCTGCGACAGTGCAGGATACCCACCCACCAACAGCAAGAATAGTGGCATGCCAGACGACACACTGGCAATCCCGGAAGCTATAGATTGGCTCGCCGGAATCGCCTACCAGGCCAAACTACTACAATCGGCGGCCGACGATATCATGTGGTCTATCACCTGCCACCGCGACAACCACAAAAATATTATCGGCCAGAACGTTCTAGACCAGGCCAACGAAACTATCTCCGCCTGCCTCCACTTGTATCAGATGCTCGAGGAAACCATCGACAACAACGAATCATAGAATACTATAGAACACAAAAATAGTGCCCCAGCAGCAACCACCACACAATCGTGGCAGCACCGCTGGGGCACACACATATATTCACTTACGCAACAGTAGACTCTACCGTGCCAACCTCCGACTCGGCGGCACGCCTCGGCACATAGTCCACATTCTCATCATCTATAGGCTCGATCATGCCAGGATCCGACACATCCACCATGTGAGGCTCAACCATGCCCCCATCATCGGGTGGAACAAGCCCAGCATCCACAACAGGCGTGGTTTTAGGCTTGCCGGCCACAAACGACGGGTTACCAAACGATGTAGCAACCGACAGCACCGCAGCAACCGTGGCTGTAATCAAAGCTGATTCCCACGGCAAACCGCGAAACGACTCCGCAGTATAAGTAACACCCGCCGTCACCCCAAGCACAGCAACAAACGTTTGAATAAAAGTTTTCAGGGCACGCTCAAACAAACCCAACCAAAACTGTTTACCCACAACACATCACTTCTTCAAACCGTTAACAGCAGACTCAAGCCTATCGATACGGCTACGACACTCCAGCACGTAATACCAGACACTCCACAGGGCATCCTTGGTGCGCCACAGCTTCCCGGTCACCGGATTCTTCACCCACGACAGGGCATCGACACGTTTACCCAAATCACCATTCTGCACCTGCACTACACCAACATCGTGGTGCAGATTATTCACCGAACCAGTAAGCTGGGCAGACAATTGTTTAATCTGATCATGTAAAGCTTTCACATCAGCCACAGTTAACTCCTCACTACCACTACCGCCGTTGACTACGGCCATAAATTTGTCCCACGGAAACCACGGCCCCGGATCGTCATGATCCGACTGGTGCCACGCATCCGTAACATCCACATGCCCGCAAACACCCCGTTTACCGGCCTTTAGATCGGCCACGGAAAGCTTCCTCTTCGGAACACCATGCTTGTCGCACAACTGTCTACACAGGATGGCGGCCTTCTCCACCGCGGGCCACACGCGAGGATCAAGCCACTGCTCCCTCGTGTAAGCATGACCCGGTATCCTAAACGAGGCGTGCGAGCCGCCATCCGCGCAAATCTCTATACCCAAACTATGAGGATTCGGCGGGGCATGCCACCCAATCGTAGACTCCGACAAGCACTGCACCGTCTCCCCAATATCACACACATAATGCGCCGAACCACCCGACGATGGGGAAGCGAAATAGTTTGCTGTAGACACCGCCCTCCCCTTACGGGAAGCAGACGGAAACCCCACATCCGGGCACGTCGCATGAATCACAACCCGGTTCACTGGACTATTCGAACCAGCCGAATGATGCGCTGCAGGAATAAACCTCACCACACACCACCACCAAACACAACCAACACTAGTAACACCCTTCCCTCTTCTTGTTTACTTGTGGGATGATATAGTCACTATAGGCGACGGTTTCACACTCTCGCAGGCCACCGAGCCCGATATTGTAGAAGCCACACCGTCACTATATTTCACAAACAGGCGGCCCCCAGAACAGTACACGGACACCACAGAACGGCCATCCTTACCGTCTTTACCATCGGATCCATTCGCACCGGCGGGGCCGCGCTCACCCCGTTCACCCTGTGCACCTTGCGGGCCGGCAGGGCCTGAAGGACCCGTATCGCCGCGCTCACCGGCCGAACCATCTCGACCGTCAACGCCGTCAACACCATCGACACCTGCACGGCCCGGAACACCATCACGACCATCCGATCCATCCGATCCGTTCGCACCAGGCAACCCGTCAGGACCTTTAACACCATTCAAACCCGGGGAACCCTGCGGACCAACAGGACCAACAATACCAGCCGAACCATTACTGCCATCCCGGCCGTCAGCACCTGCAGGGCCTTGCGGGCCACGCACGCCGGCAGGGCCAGGCACACCCTGCACACTCCGCTCAGTGCGCACAGCATCCACACACAAACCAGAACGGTGAAGCCGCACCGACTCTTGGCCACCCTGGATACACACCTGCTTCACACGGCTGGCTAAACCCCTGGCAGCTGTACCATTCGACTGGGCCCTCGCCTGCTCCGAATCCCGCTCAGAGGATACAGCCCCGAAACGTAAAGCACCCGCAGCAACCACCGCCAGTAGTACAAGCGACAAAAACAGCAACACCAGGGAAGCCTTCTCAAAATTGCGGCGCTGCCGCTTCTCCTCCTCCAACTCCCTCAACCCTACTCACCCCCACCATCAACAGTATCCTTCAAAAACTCGGGCACATCAGAAAGATGCATAGGCTCCACCTCGTCAGGAAGCCCGGCGTTAAACCGGCGAACCTCACGCCGCACACCCCACGTATACTCTTCCAAAGCATCCACCTGAGCCGACAAGCGACGCAAACGCTTCCTCGATCTAGACGTGACCGCCTGAACAGAACCCAAAACCGTGGCCAACGCGGTACAGAGAGAGGCCACCAGTGCAGGAGTAAACCACGACACCACAGCCCCCCAACATCACACCAGCCACCACAACACCTGTACAATCACACGCCCACAGCTATCCAATTCGCAACCGCAGGAACACCATTCGGTTTAGACCCATCATTAGTGATAAACGCCAAACCAAAATCCTTGACAGTAATATTGTAGGCTTTCACATCAATCTGCTGCGTGCCACCCGCCGCCGTACCCATAGACGCCACCACAACCGGCGGAGACGTAAACTGGCGGCCAAACGGGATCGTGTAAGCATACACAGCAGAACCACCAAACACGATCTGCTTCGAACCCGTCTCAATCCTGGGAGACAACAGCATCCACTCGCCCGCATGATTAGCCCACACAGCCCCCGAAGGAACCATCACACGGTCACCCTCCACAGGGGTAGGGTCACACGCAGCAGACTCCCCAAACGCCACACGGGCCGCCACCGCGCGCCTATCCAGCTGCTGCTGCAACCCGTTAGACGACACCACCAAAGTAGCCAACAACTGCTGATGAAACACGCCAGGCTCGGCACGCAACACGTCACGGGCACGCTCCGCACGACCCCCAGGAACAATCTCCAACTTGGCCGTGTTCTGCTCCCAATCCCGCGACAGGACAACATAGTCGTAGCGGGTCTCCCCAGGGCCCGGAAGCTGGCCCGTCACCGTCTCAACACTATTCGACGTACACATCACCCCATGAGCCCAAGCCTGCCCAGGCCGAACCTCACACAACACCGTGGCACCCTGAATCGTCGTACCGACACGAAAATCGTCAGGCCCTTTCACCGACGGCATATTACCCATCAGACCAGACATTTGAGCCCAATCATACTCGGTCAACACACCATCAAAACCCTTACACACAATACCCACAACAAACCCCCATCATTCTAGAATTTTTGCAAATCCCGCACACCGGCAGCCAAGCCGGCAACACGGCGAGCCAACAGTGCCGAAGGATTATCCTCATAATCCCCCGCAACCGGTGTCACCTTCGTCCACCCGTCACCAGGCGAATCGCACTCCACATCAATCTGCCGAACAATCTCCGCGATAGGGCCAGAACCCACATCAACATAGATCAAATCACCGGGCATCAGATTGCCGGGCCCGAAACGCAACACATCCGACTCAGCCAACTCGATCTTAAACCCCGACGTGGCCCCCAACTCCTGCAACACCCGCTCAGCCTCATCATAAAGAGACACCTTTTCTGAATCCGTGTTACGGGCATCCTTAAACACCTCTACACGATCAAACCAGTCATCCTCGGCCATCGAATCAACATCCTCACAAAACAGCCGATCCCTGCCCTCGCCGCGGCCACCCACAACCACCGACGTAGCCTTAGGGGCGTCACGCACATACTCCCACGACACAATCGAACCCGATTCGGCAGTCAACACATGGCTACGCGTCACCGCGGGCACACAATCAAACACTAAACCCCGCTGATCAAACTTCGCATCCTCAAACTGGTTCACCGAAACAGTCATCCGAGCCCACGACAACACCGGCAACAGTTTATCGGCAAACACGTGAAACCGCACCTGAAAATCCTTAATATAGCGGCCACGACGCTCATCATCGGTCATAAACAAACCGGGCGGAAAACGCCAAGCATTATCCCCCAACACCTGCTTAGCCACCGACTCCGCCGCACCAGAATAGTGGGCATAATCCCGGTCGGCACGCCACTCCGAACCCACCAAACCGGGACGATAATTCACAGGCCACATCAACATACGCCACAACAGGCGAATATCATCCTCACACATGATAGTCACCTTAGATGACCGCCAAGGACCAACACCATGCACCCTACGCACAGGCCCAGAAAAAATCTGGCCACCACCATAATCAACAACCAGCCGTGCACCCGGCTTCGTCAACCCGTCAAGCCTGGAATGATCACCCGACACCACCAACTCCAGCGTCGACAAACCATTCCACTTCAACGACAACTTCAACGACTCAAAAAAATTGATAGGCGCCACGCGACGATAATCAGGGGTAAACAATGTTATCTTCGGGACAAGACCAGCCACAATCTATTCACCAAGCCCTCAAAAACCTGTACTGCACCGACACAACAATGGCACCCAAACCAACCATCTCAATATTCACACTCCGAGAACCGCCAGGCGGAATAGGCGCAAACTCCCACTCCTTCAAACGATCCATCACATCCTCAAACCCGTTCAACAAAGCAGACTGCTTCCGAGGATCCGTATCAATAGTAATCCAATCAAACTCCTCAACCGGATAATCCGACGACACGCGCAAACCATCAATCTGCACAGACCACGACTCCAAAGGACCCTCAACACGAATCACAGGCCACGCAGGCACATCACCCTTATTAGACAGGTTATCCCAACCCGAACCAACACCAGGCGTCAACACCACCGGAAAAGCCGTACCCTTCTTATTAACAGGGCCGCCACCCAACCAATCCTGCAACTTCGCATTACTAAAACGAAACTTCTGCTCATCCCCATACCAAAACGGGTCATAGGCCGTCAAATGAAGCACATAACGCGCATAACCCCTGTTCACCGGATCAACCGTAAACGTATCATCAACCGAATCAAACCGGCACCTTAACACACGCTCAACACCGGCAGGAGTCTTCACAGACAACTCCCCCACCTCGCCAGGAGGAAAAGCAGACCACAACTCGTCATACGCCTTCAAAAAACCGTCACGAAAACCGCCATCCGGATCCGGGTCAACCCCCGACACCAGGACAGGCAGCGTCACCTCGCGAGGCTTCACATTAAACCCGCGCCACTCAGACCCGTGCACCCCAACATGAGTTTGAGAAAAATGCTCCACCTCAGGAACACCCAAACCGCGCAACGAATCATTCAACAACATGACAGGAGACGACCCCGTATAGTCCGTCAAATGAAGCACACGCTCCGGATCATTACCAATCAACGGCAACATAGACCAAGTAACAGTCAAACCGGCACGATCAGACGGATCAGGAATAAACATGAACCACACCCCCAATCACACATAAGCCAACGCATTCAAAGCGTCACGCTGCTGCCGCTCAATCCGCTTCGCAAACTCGTTCGGATCCCCATACGTAGGCCCATTCACATTCACCACAACACTCTTATCATTCATGCGCTGATACCTGCCATACGGGGTAAACGAGCCCACAGACGATCGCACACCAAACCGGGCATCAACCGCATCAGGCAGCCGTCCAGCCACACCAGACATAGCATCCAACGCCAAACCCGCATTACCTGTTATACCCTCAGCCAAACCGGCAACAACCTGACGGCCAACCTGGTCACGAAACACCCGAGACGGGGAATGAATACCCAACACCGACTTCGCCGCATTAGCAACCTGGGAACCCATATTACGCACCGTATCCAGCAGGCCACTCAAAGCATTCTTGATACCATTACCCAAACCAGAAACCACATCACGGCCAGCCGACACCAACAGGGACCCCATATTACCGAGAGCACGCCTAATATTACCAGGCAGATTCCGGAAAAACCCTAACACACCATGCACCCCACTAGACACCGCCGAGCCCATAGCATGCATAGCGCTAGAAGCCGCACTCCTGGCCCCATTAAACCCGCGCACAGCACCATTACGCACCCTAGACGCCATAGAGCTGAAGAACCCGCCAACAGCAGACGCCACCGAAGACACCACACTCCGGATAGCACCCATAGCGGAAGAAACAGCACCCCTCGCAGCATTAAACCCGGACCGCACATGGCTAGCAACCGAAGAACCCAGACGGGCAAAAAACCCGACAACCGCGTTAACGCCGCCAGAAATTACCGATTTGAAACCGTTAATAAACGCAGACGTAAACGCCCTAATATGATTCCAGCCAGCCTGAATCACCGAACCCATACGCGCCAAACCCGACACGAAATGGCCCACAACCCATCCAATAACACGGGTGACAGTCCCAATAATGCGGGCGGCAGCAGACACAATAGCGCCAAGAATACGTGCAACAAACCCTATCACAGCCCCAACAACCGGAGCCACAACCGGAATAATACGGGCAACCACCTGTAGCACGACGCCAACAACCTGCATCACCACACGCATAATCGAAATGATGACTGGTATAAGCGACCGTATCAGACCAATAACAGGCGGCAGAACAGACATGACAGCACCCAAAACCTGCTGAACCACAGGCATCAACACCGGCACCAACTGCATGATCACACCAACAACCTGCCGTATCACAGCCATCACAGCCTGCAACACCGGCATAAGCGCCGGCAACAACATTGCAGCAACCTGCGTCACCGCACCAATAATCTGCGTGATCACAGGAACCAGCCGGGCGACAAGCATACTAATCAAAGGCACAAGCTGGGCGGCCAAACCAGCAACCAAACCAATAATCTGGCCAAACACCGGCGCCAACTGGGCCACAACACCCGCAACCAAACCAAACAACGGTTGAATAGCAACCATAATCTGCCCAAGGGCTTGACCAACCACACCAACCAGCTGCATAACAGCGGCACGAAACTGGGCATTCGTCGCAAACATGGCAGCAAACAAGCCGATCACAATACCGACAGGCCCGCCCAAAGCACGGAACACGCCACCAAGCCCGCCAGCGGCACCCTTCAAAGCACCAAACGACGGCAACAAATTCTTCAACGCAACCGCCAACGGGGCAAACCCTGCCACAAGCTTCCCAACACCCGCAGCAACAATACCAAACACCGCGGTGCCGCCAGCAAACATGGCACCCAAATTCACCTTCGGAACAGGCAAATGCATCCTCGCAAAAATGCCCTTCAACTGCTCCACCTTGGCGCGCATCTGTGCATTCATTCGAGTGATCATGCCCGGCATACGATTAATCCACGCCAAAATAGACGGCATCATACGCTGAATACCAGCATCAACGGCAGCAAACATCGGCTTCACAGAATCCGTCACCGACTTGATAACCGGATTCAACGCAACAAAAATCTGCCGCAACCCGTTCAAAAACGGGGCCATAGCCGTAGCACCCAGATAACCCAGGGCGCCCTTAACATTCTTCATAGCGCCCTCAAACGTCTTACCAGACGCCTGCGCAGCACCACCCATACCAAGCTTCATCGCAGCCGCAAACGTGGCAAAATCGATTTGCCCCTTCGACACCATCTGCGACACCTCAGCCGAGGTTTTACCAGTCTGCTTAGCAAGCAAAGACAGCACAGGAACACCAGCCATAGTAAGCTGCAACATGTCATCGCCCTGCAGCTTACCGCGAGCCATAACCGAGGTGAAAATAGCGCCCGTATCCTGAAACGACTTACCCGAAATATACGACACATCCGCGACAGTCTTCAACACATCCGTCATCTGACCGCCAGACTTCACACCAGAAGCAGACAAAGCGGCCGCCGTAGACGCCGCATCCCCCAACGCATACGACGTACCAGTCACAGCCTCAATAGCCGAATTCATAATCGAAGACGTGTCAGAAGACGTGTGACCCAAACCAGTCAACTTCGCCTGAGCCTCATCGATAGCCATAGCCCTAGCTATACCGCCACCAATAGTCACATCATAAATCGACTTGAGGCCCTTCTTGGCAACATTGATAGCACCCATCATTGCGGCGCCACCCAAAGCCAACTTCATCCCGCTAGCAAAAAGACTACCTGAACGCTGACCCTCAGCAGGCATCACCCCGGAAAGCTGTTTACCAACATCCGATTTCAAACCAGGCATCTTCGTATACAACGACACATATGCGGAAGCAATCTCACCAGACATACACTATTCACCCCATAATATTAATCTCGCGAGACACCCCGCCACCGGCACGAACACGCGCCAAAATATCGTCCACCTGCCCAGACGTAAACCGGGCCCTACGCTCATCCGTAGGCCTCGCCACAGGCTCCGGCTGACCCTCACTATTAGCAGACCTGTAATGATCCAACATGTCCAACACCGCCCACTCCGACCATTCAAACGGGCGCTGCCAACCATTCAAGTGGGCCGCCAACTGGCTAGACGTATCGCCACACAATACGCCAGCCAGCCGGACGGCCTCACCCCAACACATTACGGGGCCACCAACATCGTAAACAGAGCAACCGAACCGGGTCCTCCAATCATATTCGATGGCCCCACGATAATCATCAATCAGGCCGTGGAGCCAAACTATTCCCCCAGGGAAGCCCCTTTACCTTCCGGCTTCCACTCCATCCACTCACGGAAAATCTCGGCAACACGAACCATCGGAAGCCCCTCCAAAACCTCCACAGCATCCGCTGGGGCGGCAGCCTCCAACATCGAAAACATCACCTCAACCTGGGCGAAATCCGCAGACTCACCCGACTGGGCAATCTTCGCGGCACGGCGAAAAACACGGGCCGGAACAGCCTGCGCCGTCTCCTCAGCATCCGCCAACACCCAGCTACGGTCACCAATCTTTAACGTGTAACCTGTGTCACTCATCTATCAACAATCCCCTAAAATCGTGTATCAGTTATTAGACGGCGGATTCGGATCCGGCTCAGGCTTCGGAGGCTTCGGAGAAGGAGGGACCGGAGGAGTATCAGCTTTTAAAGCCGTCATCCACCCCCGACCAGACACCGCATCACCCTTCTTATTAATCTGGGCAGGATACGCCTTCAACGTCACACCATACCCATACACCTCGCCATTCTTACCCTTAATCTCGTCACGATCGATCAACTCGACCTCGGGAAAATAGTAGCGGATAACCTGATCGCCATCAATAATATCCATCAACAGAGCGTGAACACCCGTCGTGGCACCCGGTGAAATATCGAACGAACCCGAATCGGATCCGGCAGTAACCTTCGACTGCCAAAACAGTTCAATAACCTCCTTCTTAGATTCGATCAGCTGGAAAGAAATCTCGATAGACGACTCGGTGGCAACAGTGCGAACAACATCCGCATTCTGCCAAGCCTTCAAATCATCCGTTTTACGCTCAGGCTTAATCTTAAACCCGTCATCCGACAGATAGCCTAAAGCAGTCAACCCTTCAGGAACCGTCTTCACACCATCAATAGTGTCACCGGCATGAGCTTTACCAATATAGACGTCACCCGTAACAGCAGAGCGAACATTAGACGCTTTACGTGTTGCAGCCATCATAACCCCCAAAATCAATATCAAACAAAAAACAAACAACAATATCAAAACAAAACGTTTACTCGGATTCGACAGGCCTACATATCAGCTCGAACAGCGAATACACATCAAAACGTGCACCATCCACCAGCAAATCAGGACCAGTAGAACGCCGACAAAACACCACCGGATCACCATCCACCCCGTCAGCCAGCACAGCCTCAACACGACGCGCCAAAGACATGGCACGATCCGGAGTATCCGAAAACACGTTCACCCGCAAAAACACCTGCTCACGAACATGCAACTGTGGGCCACCATCCAACGCCAACCAAATCAAGTCACCCTCAAACCGGTCAGGAACAGTGCCAGTGCACGGTATATCGGACAGCCAGCCATCATCCGCCAACACACGCTTCGCCCACTTCCTGGGGTCATCGTAGACGATCACGACGCAGCCCCAATCGACCTAGCCAGCGTGCCATGCTTAGCCTCAATACGCTTACCACCCTTATAAGTGGTGCCAATCCTCGCCACAGCCTCAACACGGTGAACCTGCACCTCCGACGATAATCCGGCACGATACTGGGCCCTATCAAAAGCATTACCGCCCACATTCGCCGATGCGGCACGCCGAACCCTCTCGCCACGCTCAGCCAACATAGCCTGCACACCAGGAGACTTCAACACCTCACGAATACCCGGCAAGTTCAGCTTCACATTCACATCCTGAGCCACTACCTATCAGCCCTTCTTACGCTTCACATGAATCTGCGTACCAGCATCCCAACCGGACATGGGGTGATGCCACATCATAGGAGACCCGTCAGCCTCCCACACCACACCCCGAATACGCCACCGGCAACGATAATCAGCACCCACAACAGGCTGCTTAAACAACATCGACCAATGCTCATAATCCGAGTCACGGCCTGCCGCCTCATCCTCCTGCGACAACGAAGAATAGATGGCCACGTTATGGAACACAGTCTCGACAGGCTTAGACCAGTCTTCCACCTTGTCGCCAAGATCATCGACACGAACAGTCGGTTGAAGCATCACAACCGTTTCACCGTAAGGAAAACTAGTCATATCATATCTCCCACAAAGGGCCATCGCAGCCGTTAATATCAGATCCACACGAACAGCCCTCACCCCACACGATAGAACACACCTCAGAATGTGCATATCTACTATTAATGGTGGGTGTGATCGTGAACGCTTTACCAGCGCCACCACTCTCGTCACACAACTTCTTCAACGCAGCAATCTCGGAAGGCCACAACAAGTTCGTGGGAGTATTGGACCGTGTAGTCTGGGCGAACGGACCCGCAGACTCATACTGCACTTGCCCCGACACGCCAGTATCATTCCAGCGCAGCAAAGCCCTACGTAGGATAGCCTTGGCCGCATCCTTGTATTTGAAGTCCGGTTTGGCGATACAGGGGGCGACACTGATAGCCACAGCCTCCACATCGGCGATCATCGCCTCAAGCTTCCCCTCAGGAATATCGGCGAAAGGCTCAATATCCTCAGGCTTCAAAATGATACCCATCAACACCACCCCCTGCACATGTACACATCACCGCAACAAATAGATCAGTTCTCGGCCGGCGGATTAGGCTTCGGCGAAGCCTTCTCCTTCACAACAGCAAACGAATCAAGCGACTCGATAGCCACATACAGGACAGCCTCGGCACGAACCATAACCTCATTATGGCCCTTAAGGTCACGCCCAGTCTGATCCGGGTCACCATACTCGATCAGCTCGATCGGGAAGTTACGCTGGAAACCCCAATGAACACGAGAGAAATCACCAACAATCGCCTTAACACCAGAGGCAGGCGACATCTCCGGGGCACCCGAAACAGTCGAAGAAGCACCAACATTCAGCCCGCGCCAATTATCCAAACCGGCAAACCCGGCGGCAGGATACATAGGCTGACCGGCAAGCGGCGACCCCTTCGGATACACCTCAGTCGACAGAGCAAACGAAAACGCCGGATCCAAAGCAACACCGTTAGGAACCTGCAAACCAGCACCCGCAATAAGGCCGACAGCCTTAACAAGATCAGTCGTAGCAGAATCCGTGGCATCAACCGTCTTCTTCGTCTTATCCAGCGACACCTTGACAGCCGCAGCCGGCTTACCCGTAGCCGGATCAACACCATGGAAAGCAATAAGATCCACGGCGCGACCAATCGAGGCACCCAAAGCAGGCGAAATCAGATCCTGCAAAACCCCCAGACGGTAATCAGCATCAGCCCACATAAACTCGTCCGAGACACGCTGCTGAGTCACAACCTTGATAGGCTGCGCAGTAAACGCCGAAACATCAACAGAAGCAGACGGCTTAACCTCGCCCTCACCAACAATCTTCGCGCGAGGAACGCCACTAAAAACGGCACCCTTGACAGGTCCGAAAATAGTCGGCTGCTCCGGCGACAGCTTAGCAAGCACACCAGAATCGATGGCACGGTCACGAACCGCACCAATCATAGAACCAGGAAGCTCAAGCTTCCCTGCAGAAAGAAAATCGTCAGCCATCAGAAATCATCTCCTAGAATTATTGACAAGAGCATCCACAAACGCGACACCCTCACGTCGTTTAACATCATCAACGGGGGCACTCCCCGCAAGACGGCGCACACCCGCGCCACCACCACTCTGGTCGATCAAACCCTTCAAAGCTTTCGCAGACTCGGCAAGCGACTCCTTATCGCCACCCGACAAGAAAGCGATCGCATCACTGGACAAACCATACTCTGAAGCCACCTCGCGCTTCACACCCTCAAGAACAAACCCGTTGATCCTGTCTTCGAGTTCCTTATTCTTGCGGCGAAGCTCATCAATAGTAGATCCAGAATCGTCACTCGATGTACGAAGCTTCTCCAACTCGGCAAAATTACTTTTAGCACGAGACTCCCATTTACGAGCCTCAGCCTTCCAATCCGTGCCAGAAGACCCAGAATCCGCATCCTTCACGGAAACATCGCCGCCACGAAACTCACCCGCAGCCCGCTCATCCTTCACAACATCAACAGTGACCCCATCCTTTCCGGACTCAACAGCATCATTGTCAACATTCTGTTCTTCAACTTTTTGATCGGCCATAGCCTAACCTACACTCCTTGCGGAAAACAACACAACATTGTTGACCCCCGTGCGGGAGACAACCCTGTGCACCGATAACCGGCGGCGCACAACCGGAAACCACATCAAATTATCTCATGCCGCCAACAGTACGCATAGCCTTCAAAATATTGCCAGGCGACTGCTGCAACCCATGATCATCAACCCACTCGCGGGCCTTCTCATACGTCCTCTGATACTCGGCATCAGCCCTATTTGGTTCCCAAGGGCCAACAACCTCAACCACCGTACACCCACAATGATCATGATACTTCGAACCAAACGGGCGCTTACCACCACGCTTATGACGCCGAGTATGACCAGTAGTAAGTGCCCTTTCCTTAGTCGTATAATCCGACCTCGTAGCCAACATGGCACAAAAAGCACACGGATCACCATCAGTCACCCGACGCCACGACCTGCCCTGCGCGCCAGCAGACCACTCAACCGTGTCACGGCCAGCATTCATGACAGCACGATTAACACCCGCCGCCATAGCATCAATCGTGTCATTCGCCCTATCCGGGTCACTCTCAAGAATCTTCATAGTCGAAAACGACCTCGCCAACGCCGCCGCAGCATCAAACTCGTCATACACAATCAAACCAGGATCGACACCGTTAAGCTTCCGAAAATCTGAAACGAATTTGGCAGCCAACGACGCCGAACCATCATGGCCGGCACGCTCCAACTCGACACACAAACGCACATACTGCGTGTCACTCATCCTGCCGGCACGCCACAAACGACCAAGCTCAGAATAATACCCAGCGTATTTCCCGGCAAAACGAATCGCCTCACGCTGATACTCAGTCGCAGCAAGCCTCGACATAGCACCCGAAGCCATTCATCAAACCTCGTGAGTTTGACGCGATATAGCCCCAGCAAGCGCAGCCAACGGATCCGCAGATTCGGCACGATGCCGCATCACAGCCTCAACCTGCACATCATCAAGCCCCAACATCTCCAACACGGTACGAGAATCCGCCGGAAGAATACCGGCACCAACAAGCTTCGTCACAGCATCCGCGGTAGCAGCCCGAGTCGGCGTCGACGCATCACGCCACCTCAAACCCACATCACCAAAAAAATCAGCCTCATCAACACTCGAATCCAACACCCTAGCAGCCAGGAAACCAACCGACAGCCAGCCCTGACCAAACGACGTTTGACGCCGCTCAGCACGCTTCACAAGCCGAGATTCCTCGGCAGCCAAAGCCTCCCCACTAGGTGGGTTAGACGTGATAAACCCGAAATAGCGTTCCGGAACAGCCGCCTCACCCGCCGTCAACTGCGCCAACAGTCTCATCTGATCCGAATACGGTGTAGGCGAATTGACAGGAAACGACCCCACATTCGGAGTATCGCCATCATCATCCTTATCGACAGCCCACACAGAAGCCATCGACAACACCCAGCCAGGCTGCGAAAACTCGTCAGCCGACACACCCGTAACCCACCTTTGCGGATAGGCGTAGAAGTCACGATTCACAGACTGCCCCAACAGTGTGCGCACAGCCTCATCCGTGTAAGCCCTAATAGACCTCGTAATCTCGGAGCGCCCATCAATACGAGACGTCCTGCGCCGATTCACAATAGGCACAAGCGGAACAGCACCCAACACATTCGGTATACGATCTACCTCGACCCACTCGCGCGAGCCCCGCCGCTCAACCTGAACAATCACACCAGGAAGCAAAAGCTCCGCCTCAACCACCTCAGGATCACAAGTCGGCTGAACCACCAAACCCGCATCCAGACGAGAACCATCGGCAGAAAACTTTCCGGTGCAATTCTTTGGTGACTGCGGACGAACCGACACCGAACCATCACCGTTAGGGATAACAGCCACAAACGACAACCCGAAAATCAGCGCATCAAGATGCACATCACACGAAGCCGTAGACAGCCGATTCGCAGCATACACGCCATCCAGGCCGTAGCCGTCACCATTAGTCCAGCCAAGCCAATCCAGACGCTCCTCCAAAGCATCCACAGCTATACCAGGCCACGACACCACAGTCTGCACACGCTGCAACTCGGGAGGAATAGCAACCCCCAAATCACGGACACGATTCGAACCCTCATAGTAGCCCTCAATGCGACAATGCCATGAAGACAACCTCTTAATACGATCGTACATGCCCTCAATCAGAGCCAACTCGTCCACGTTCATACCACAGACACCCTCTTCCTACCACTACGCTCACGCCGCCGAGCCTTCGCCATCTTCACACCAAGATACGCCAGCGACACAGCCTCAAGAGGAACCTCACTGCCGTCTTTAAACGTCGAGCCCCAGCCCCAAGCAGATCCCTTACGCTTCTGCACAGCCGACCTCACAGCAATATCCAACATGTCACGGCGAGAATCAGCACGAGGATGAGAAACATTCCCAGACCTTACACCTTCCAGGAAGGCTTGACACGCCTCCACATACACGCCAGTATCAGCAACCACCACGCACCGACCCGGTACACCACGATCCGTCAACGCTTTTTGCAAAAGCACAGCACCCGAACCGGCAACCATAATCTTTTCCGTGTCACCCCAACGTAACGCCAGCCAGTCAGCCAGCTGGCCTACACCATCAACAATCGTCCCCGACAGGCCATCAATAACCTCAACATGAACACCATCGCCAGTTTTACCGGCACCAGCCAAAGCAACCCGATTGCCTGATCGCGAAAAAGAGATACCAAACACTTTCCCGCCAACCAGACTCGCCTCATCAACAGCAGACTGCAACCATTTATCCGCCGGAATCACAGACGTAGCCGACTGGCCACGATCCCACCAGCCAAGACGCTCCCTCGCAAACCCGGCAGCAGACATCGACTCATGCTCATCCGACACAGTACCAAAATTCAGACGCCGCCCCAACGCCGGATTCGTATCCCCCGCCAACTTCCGCCACTGCCGTGACACATCCTCCGGATCCGACTCGTCAGGAATCGAAAACTCCGTCCACGCAAACCTTTTACCACCCGACAAAGCCTGCCCACGCAAACGCAACACCACGCTACCGTCCGCCAACGGCCCAGGCGGCGTACCAAGGAAAATCTGCTGAGGATCACCCGACGGGGCAGCGCTTACCGTAGGAAGCAAAGCCTCCAACTGCTCATCCGACAACTCCTGAGCCTCATCACACACCAAATCATCAACCGTAAACCCGCGAGCCGAACCACGCGAACGGGCCACAAACTCCACCGAACCCCAACCAGGACAGCCACACTTCTTCTCAAACGTGGCACAATCCGGATGATGCAACACAATAGCCTCCTGACCATTCGTCGCACGAATCGACTTCACCATACGATACAAATCAGGAAACTGCCGCTCATTCTCAAAAAACGAACGCAACCGCATAAACGCCTTACGAGCCGACTTCAACTCGTGAGCCGTATGCAAAATACGGCGACCCTGAATAGTCGCCTTAAACAACTCCACAATCTCCAAAATAGCATTCTTGCCATTCTGGCGAGGCACAAACACCCCACACACACCCGAAGCAAGCCTGCCATTGCCACCGACAGCCAACCAATCATCCAACACTTGCTGCTGCCACGGATCAGGCGTCAACCCATACGCACGACCCAACTCCCCAGCATCCCCGCCAGCAGACACCGAATACGCCGCAGCCACACGGTGACGAGGAACCTGAGAACCCACAACCTGAGACATCAAGCACCCCTACGCTTCCTATACCGGTCAATCATCGCCACCGCAGAACCCCCACCACGGCCACCAGACGCCACATCAACCGAATACCGATCCAACATGCCCATAAACGCCTTCACATGAGCACGAAGCGAAGCCACAAGGTCAGCGCGACCCTCACGCCACACCACATCATGAATCACCGCAGCATCAAGGAGAAACAGCCACTCCTCATCAGACACGTACTGCGCGCGGCTATCCTCACCCCACACACGCCACCAGCGACGCGTCTCCCCACACCACTCACGAGACCCAGGAAGCTCAGGCTGCACCACATTCACCACCAACACAAAAAGTCGACAAATAGACTAATCCACAAAAGGGAGGTATTTCACTAAGCCGTACGAGGTCTTGCACGCCTGTGCAGGGGGTGGTCCCGGTGGGGGTTGGCGGTTTTGTTACCATGAGACGAGGGTTTTTGTGGTTTGTTGTTGGAATCGAATGTTTGGTTCGCTGCGATTGCCTTTGCTTCTGTTGCATGTTCTGCAGATGATTTGGCCGTTGTCGAGGGTGTTGAGTCCTCCTCGGCTGACTGGGGTGATGTGGTCGGCTTCGGGGCTGGTTGGTAGGTCGTGTGTGTCCCAGGTGATGGTGGCTCCACATAAGGGGCATTCGGTTTGGCCTTGATGTTGGGCTTGGGTGATGAGTCGTTGCCGCCAGCGGCGGTGTGCGGAGGATGCGGTGCGGTTGGTGTGTGCCATCGCGCCTCCTGTTCACCTATGGCCCCTGTAAGCCTCTCATTGCCTCTATAACAGCCTGGAATGTGTTGGGGGTATGAACACCTTGCCCTTGCCCTGTCGTTCGATTCTGGGCCCTGTTTTGTGCGTTTGAGGGGGTGTTCTGTTTGTGGTGGGGTGGTTGTTTTCTCCACTACCCCCTGGCATGTGAGAAAGATCACATCGCCCCCCAGCTGTGTCAAAAGAGAAGGACACGAAAGAAAAAAGGGGGCGGATGGGTGTTCGCGTTTCACAGCTTAGCGCCCAGCGTTGAAGGACACAGGCTCAGCAGGAACACCTTACAGGTTTTTAAAGTCTTCTACATATAATATACACTTTAAGTCTTACCTAGTGTTAAGGGTGTGAGCGTGACACGCCGTACGCCTGAAGTGAAACACGCTAAGCCTAAAAGATACACGGGCAAGGTGAGGTGCAGTGAGTGTGCGATGGGAGCTTGCGACCAGAAGCACACGAGTCGCACCGTCAAAGGTCATCAGCGCTGACGGCAAAAGGTTCCTCTTCTCCCCTGATGAAGAAAAGAAGAGAAGAGAGAAAGAACCAAAGAGAGTAGAGAAGTAAAGAAGTTAACCCCTTAGCTCTTCTAAAACTTTTATAACTTATAAGCTTTAATACTTATATTATATTATTATACCTATAAGCTTTAAGACTTATAGGTTATTATATTAAAGTTTAAGACTGATGGTTAACTTTAAGTACTTAAGGTTTTTAAAGTCTTATAGTTACTTAAAGTATTAAAGCTTATAAGCCTTTAAGTTTTAATAGTTACTTTAAGTTTTAAAGTCTTAAACACTGGTGTGAAGTTTATATTCTTAAGTGCTAAGCTTTTAAGGTTTTATACTTAACTTAGATGTTAAGGTTTATAAGCTTTTAACGTTTAACTGTTAAGGTTTTATATTTACTTTAAGACTTTAAGGCTTTAATGTTTATTGATAACCTTAAGTGTTAAGCTCTTAAAGTTTTATATGTACTTTAAGTATTTAAGGCTTTAAGGCTGATGCCGAGCCCTTGAGGGGCTCGGTGCTAAGTGCTGAGTGGCTTAGCGCTTAGCTTTGAAGCTTTAAAGTGTTTGGTAGACTGATGGATGTAAGGGTGAAAGCCGCGTCAGCGGATTTCGGCCTTGCGTCCAGCTGGCTACCTGTCCAGCCTATCACACTAGGTAGAGATACCCTCAACACCGGCGTTTGGCTCTATAGGCGGGTTTGAGGGGTGTAAACGGGTGTTTTTGGTGGTAAAGGTCCAAAAATTAAACCTAAACTTTTCCTTAAATTTTCTTAGACTCTTGTAACCTTTACAGGTGGTTAAGGCTGAAACCCCTAGCCAGAACGGGTTTCACTCCCGGACGGCTGTCACACTGTACTCTTGTGTCCTTTCCGAACACGCTAGGCCCATCAGTGCTGAGGGTGTTCCCTCAGGCTTTCGAGTACTCGTCGCTGAGGCTCCTCGTACTCTCAAGCCTTCCCTGATGGCGTGTACCCCTTTCAGGACTGTGCCCGATCAGACTGATGCCGAGCCCCTCAAGGGCTCGGTGCTAAGTGCTCAGTCCCTAAGGTGAACTTAAGTACCTCAGGCGTGAAGGCTGATACTCCCCCTTCTTTCTTGTACCGTGTCCTTCTTCCCCTACAGTATCCCACACTGTCCACATAGTGTAGGTTTAGCTAAGCAGGATAGGGACTGGTGATCTGCGCCTGGATTGCTGATCGCATATCAGGCTCCTGTAGGCGTCTAGAATCGATCAGAATGTGCTGGGGGCATAAATACCTATCCCCCACCCTGTAAGGCGCTCCTAGGCGTACCCCTGAAGCTTTAAACGGCATTTCTGGACTACATCCTCCATGTCAGATCGGCAGAGTGGCCTTGAGGGTGTACACCATACTAGGAGAGTGTGGCCTATCTCACATGGTATGAGGGTGTAGATTCCATTCCCAGATATGGCACCTCGACCCCCGTCATGAAAGCCAAGGTAGATCTGCCTGGTCATTTACCGGACCTGCTATCAACCAGACATACCCCTGAGACGCCCTAGAAGGGCCCTAGAATCGATCAGCAAGGCCAACCCTGCATAATCCTACCCCTAGAAGATTTGAGACGCTGAGAGAGGCCATAAGGGCTTCAGTGACATCTTTCACACCCAACACTCCAGCATGAAACGCTCACTGGGTTTGAGCGCCACCTTGACTATGGGATCGCAACCTACACACCCTAGAAACCACAACAACCCCTACACCACCGAAAGGAGTACACCCATGGATGGCACACTCATCACCCCATCCTTCACAACCCTCTATGGGCAGACAGAAATCAACCCACTCCACCCCGCACACCTGACAGGACACGACATAGGCAACACTCATACGTCTATCATCTGCAACCTGTACCGCATTAAAGCCGAGGAAGCCATCCGGCTTATACGGCCAGACTGGACTGTCACCCTCGACGGTGCAGTGTATGGGCCACGCAACTGGCAGCCACTCACCGAGAATGAGGCTGAGGAACTCCACGACATGATCGACATGATCGATGAGGACGCCATCATTGCCGCCGTAACCCGATAAAACCATCAACACATCACACGAAAGGAAACCTATTATGCAGAAGATCGCCAACCATTTCACCCAGCTTTACACCCCCACCAGCTACGACTGCCCCACACCCTTCGACCTGACACGCCTCGAAAACCTTCACTGCGACCATATGGATTTTGAGGGCCTAGCCGAAGCCTACCGGCAGAGCGTGGAAGCCGAACTCCACAAGCTACGCCACAACACATTCATCGCCACCGACGGAACCGTGTACAGCCACAGCACGTGGAAGCCGCTCACCGGCGGTGAAGCCACACAACTCTACTGGAATGTGAGCCGCATCAATGTTGGCCATCTACTCACTCTATGCGCCCGATAAAACCCCTAACCACACAAGGATCGCTCACAATCGTTGAGCGCACACTTGACATCAGACAACCCCCCACACCATGATTAATCATGTCAGCAACGAACAACACCCCGGAAAGGGGAACACAAAGTCATGAACAAGAAAAACGGCTACACCATCGCCGGCATCACAGCCGCCATCATCGCCGCATGCTCTTTCCTCCCAGCCCCAGACGACAATCCGCCACTCGCATCACAGCCCGCCCCACAGGTCACCACAGCAAACACCACATGGACACCTGAAACCGCCCAGCAGCGCAAAGTCAAGAAAGCAGCCAAGCAGGCCGAAGCAGTCCGCTCCCTACAAGCCGAACAACAGAAAACCCACCAGCAAGCACGGCAGCGCGGAGAAGAAACCGCCACCGGACTCACCATGATTACGGCAGCACACACTTGCAACCGGAAAGCCGAACAGAAAGCCGCCGCGCAAGGCGTCAACTGGAACGGCAATCCCGACATCGACCTCCAACTCCACAAAACCATTGGTAAAGACACGTTCAGCATCGTCTACGGTGCAACCATGAAACAGCCCGGCGCATCCAAGCTCCCAGTAACCGTCCACTGCCTCGTCACAGGAACAGAAAACAGCCCGCACGTCACCGACCTCAACATCAACCCACAACAGTAACCCGCCAAGGAGAACTCACATCATGCCTCTCCTCTCCCACTATGCTGTCACCACCGGCCTCGCCGACACGGCGCACATTATTCACCACACCGGCGGCACACTACGCACAGCCACCGACATCGCCTCCCGCATCAACACCCTCAACCCCGACATCAACCTCAACCACCAAATCAACCAACTGTTATCTATTGAAACCGACCTGTACAACATTTATAGAACCATCAACACTATTCTTCAGGAGCAAGCATGAACACACCCAACAGTATCGAGTTGCACAGTTACGAAACGTTCTTCACCAGCCTCGCCTGGATCCAAGGCGGCATCATCACATGGATGTACGCAACCGGCACCACACACAAAGCCGCCCTCGCCATTATTGCCGCATGCGCCCTCGGCACCCTCCTCGGTGCATCAACCCTCACCTACCAGCCCAAAGACCACAAATGATCACAACACCCATCATTATTGCTGAAACCATCGCTATCATTATTCTCGCCGTCGCCCTAGCCCACGACAACAACCAGTAACCCACCAAGAAAGGCGCACACACCCCATGGATGAGCCAACCCGCATGTACACCGACCCCAACACCGGAGCCCAAAAAGAACTCAAACTCTGCCGACTCTCACTCATCGACCCAGCATCCCTCCACGCTTTAGGTGAAGTAGCCGGATACGGTGCCACCAAATACGGCGACAACAACTGGACCGGAGGATACCCGTGGAGCCACAGTGTCGACGCCCTCTACCGGCATCTACTATCATGGCAGCAAGGCAACAACCTCGACCACGAATCCGGGCTACCGCATCTAGCCCATGCGGCCTGGCACTGCCTCGCACTCCTCGCCTACCAGCAACACAACGCCGGGGTAGACACCCGCAACCCATGGAACAAAGACAACAAGTAATGCCTCTAGCACAACATCCGAAAACCATCGGCCACCCCGGCCACATCTCCTACAGCTCCCTCACCCAGTGGGCCGAATGCGGAGAAAAATGGCGCCTATCCCACGGCTACCATGCACAGCACCACACCTGGTACGCAACCATCGCCGGAAGCGCCATACACCACATCAC
>ERZ500979.119-NODE-119-length-27603-cov-14.236097_pt1 | contig 27603 bp, 23 predicted proteins | sample MGYA00248864_ERZ500979 | MGnify/ENA primary metagenome ERZ500979 (study PRJEB25958, sample SAMN03398550) | human skin metagenome | study: EMG produced TPA metagenomics assembly of the Human Skin Microbiome Metagenome (human skin metagenome) data set.
TGGACCTCCTCCCGGCGCAAGGCGGATTCGTCGAGATGACCTTCAACGAGCCCGGAACCTATTCCTTTGTGAATCACATTATGACTAATGCGGAAAAGGGCCAGCACGGCAAGTTCATCGTTACGGAGTAGGCCAGCCTCGCTCGATACACCCTTCGCGCTCACCGGAGACCGATTGTGGTCGATCCACATCACCCCGGTGGCCGCGAAGGGAGGGTTTCTGCATTTGCGAAAGCTGTTCCACCCTTCGCGCCCACCGAGGCGGTGATTTCGCCTTCGCTGCGGCTTTCCGTGAGCGCGAGAGGAGGGGAAGGCAACCATGTTCTCCTTTGCGCTCACCGGCGGAAGGAAATGCCTAATTCGATGGTCGCTGGTGAGCGCGAAGGGCGCGGGGGATAGGTATGCGAAAGCCGCCGCGTTCATTGAGAACCGCGGCGGCTGAGCAGGCGATGGAAATTAAGCTCCGTGTCCCGGAGTTTCGCCCTCGAGTTGCTTGCGGTTGGAGCGGATGGGCTCCCACGCGGTATTAGAACGCATCGGGGTGGTGCGATTATCGCGGGAGCGGTAGACCACGTACGGGCGGGTGACGTAACCAACCGGTGCAGAGAAGGCATGCACGAGGCGGGTGAAAGGCCATACCGCGATGATGGTGAAGCCCGCGAGGACATGGACCTTGAACTGCCACGGGGCATCGGCCATGAGCTCCGGCTGAATATTGAAGATGAGCAGCTGGCGCAGCCACGGCGAGATGGTCTCGCGGTAGTCGTAGCCGCCGGTACCGGCGACGTCGAAAAGCTGCAGTGTAAAGGTGGCAAAGGAACCAGAAATCAGTGCCAAGGCCAGGAAGACGTACATGACTTTGTCCGAGGTGGAGGTGGACAAGAATACCGAGCGGTTCTTCAGGCGCCGGTAGAGCAGGCCGGCGAAGCCGAGGAGGACGGCCAGAGCGGCGATGGAACCTGGAATGGTCGCGAGCAGGTGGTAGGCATGATCGCTGATACCGACAGCGCGAGTCCAAGACTTGGGGAATGCCAAACCCATGAGATGGCCGATGATGACAAAGACCATGCCCCAGTGGAAGAGCGGGGAAGACAAGCGCAGCAGCTTGGACTCATAGATTTGGGAGGAGTGGGTGGTCCAGCCGAATTGGTCGGAGCGCCACCGCCAGAATATGCCGACGATGAATGCGGCGATGGCCAGCCACGGGAACGCACCCCAGAGGAAGTTATCAAACATAGTGTGTCCTTAGACGAGGTCAGGTTGGGTGGTGGGGAAGGGAAGATCGGCGATGCCCACCATCTCGGCAGGCGGGCCGGTGCGGATGAGGTCCACGTACTTTTGGGCGGTATCGGTGTCGATTTCCGGCAATGCTTTGCACAGCGCGACGACCAGGCTGATATAGGGCGAACCTACGTGTGACAGCGCGGCGCGCAGCACTTCGATGCCTTCGCGGTAGCTGGCGACGAGCTCGACGGCACGGTCATGCTCGGCGCCCTCGGTCATGGCCAGCGCCTCCAGGACTACGCAGAGGTGATCCGGCAGTTCATCGTCCGAAATATGGAAACCGAGAGACTCCAGTTGCTCGCGGAAGGACAAGATGGCCATGCCGCGCTGGCGCGTATCGCCCACCGCGAAATAAGACAAATACAGCGAACAGCGGCGGCGCTGGTCGAAGGTTTCCACATAGTGTTCTTCGAGCCCGCGCGGGCCCACGCTGCGCGCCCACTCGGCGAAGTCCACAAAATCGCTGGCGATCGCCAACGGCAATTTATCCACCTGCTCCTCCACGATGGCTAAGCGGTCCATAATGTCCGCGCCGGGGTAGTCCAGCAGGACGGAGACGGCCATAGCGACAATGCGGCGTTGCTCCTCTGTGACGTGCACAGGGGTGACGAACTCGTGCGGTACCTTGCCGGTGTGGGTGCGCAGGGTCTTTTCGACGTCCTTGGCGCCGCCCATCGTGCCAATGCCGGCTGGGGTGCCGAAGCCGGCCACGGGGGCGTCGGCAAGCGGGGGCTTGGGCGCGAGCATGGCTTGGCGTTTGCGGAGCTTATCCAGAATATTCATGGTTGCTCCTAGTCCTTGGGTGGGAACATCGAATCGGGGCGGTCACCGGTCCAAGACAGCAGTGAAACCTTGCCCTGCGGCGCGGAACTGTGGGTGCAAGCCTCGGGGGCGCCCATGCCCAGATCGTGGAAGACGTCCTCGGATGCCTGAGCAGGGTCGACGTCGCCGAAGGGATCCAGGTTCGCGATGCCGCGGGGTGTTTCCGGGGAGGCAGTCGGGATGACGTAGCGGTCATCGTATTTGGCAATAGCCAGCAGGCGGTACATTGCCTCAATGTCCTTGCCGGTCATGCCCACGGCTTGGGCGATCTCTTCCTGCGGCTTATTGCCCAGGTTGATATCGCGCATATAGGAGCGCATGGCGACGAGGCGGCGCAGGGACTTTTCTACCGGCACGGTATCACCGGCGGTGAAAAGGCCGGCGAGGTATTCCAGTGGAATGCGCATATTCGACAGCGCGGAGAAGAGGATCTTGTGGTCCTCGCCGTCGTTGCCGGTGGCGGTCACCTTGTCCACGATGGGGGACAGCGGCGGGATGTACCAGACCATTGGCAGGGTGCGGTACTCCGGGTGCAGTGGCAGGGCCACGCCGTATTTAAAGATGAGGTCGTAGATGGGGGACTGCTGTGCAGCGTCGATCCAGGAGTGCGGGATTCCCTCGGCCTCGGCGGCGCGAACGACCTCCGGGTCATGCGGATCGAGCATGATGGATTTCTGTGCCTCGAAGAGATCCTGCTCGTTCTCGGTAGCGGCGGCCTCGGCTACGCGGTCTGCGTCATAGAGGATGACGCCGAGATAGCGCAGGCGGCCCACACAGGTCTCGGAGCACACGGTGGGCTGGCCCACCTCAAGGCGCGGGTAGCACAGGGTGCATTTTTCGGCCTTGCCGGTCTTGTGGTTGAAGTAAACCTTCTTATAAGGGCAGCCGGATACGCACATGCGCCAGCCGCGGCAGCGGTCCTGGTCTACAAGCACGATGCCGTCTTCGGTGCGCTTGTACATCGCGCCGGACGGGCAGGAAGATACACAGGTGGGGTTCATGCAGTGCTCGCAAATACGCGGCAGGTAGAACATGAACGAATCCTCGATTTCCTTTTTAACCTCGAGGTTCATCTCGTGCAGGACTGGGTCATTATCTAGGGTGGCAGTGGAGCCGCCCAGGTTATCGTCCCAGTTGGAAGACCACTCGATCTTGTTAATATCGCGGCCATCGATTTGGGATACCGGCTTGGCCGTAGGCTGGGTCTTTTGCCCGGCCTCGGCGCCCATTAGATCTTCGTACTGGTACGTCCACGGCTCATAGTAGTCCTGGATGGTGGGTAGGTTCGGGTTATGAAAGAGGGTGGCCAGCTTCTTGAGGCGACCGCCCGCCTTCGGCTTGAGCTTGCCGGACTTGGTGCGCTCCCAACCGCCCTTCCACTTTTCCTGGTCTTCCCAGGTGCGTGGGTAGCCAACGCCGGGGCGGGTCTCGACGTTATTGAACCAGATATATTCGGTACCTTCGCGGTTAGTCCATGCCTGCTTGCAGGTGACCGAACAAGTGTGGCAGCCGATGCACTTGTCCAGATTCATAATCATGGATATTTGGGCCATGACCTTCATTAGTAGGAAACCTCCTGGGAACGGCGGCGAACGCGGGTGACCTCATCACGGTTATTGCCGGTGGGGCCGATGTAGTTGAAGTGGTAAGTCAGCTGGCCGTAGCCGCCAGCGATGTGGACGGGTTTGATGGAGATGCGCGTTAGCGAGTTGTGGGTGCCGCCGCGGCGGCCGGTGTGTTCATTGAGCGGGGTACCCACGGTGCGCTCTTGGGCGTGGTTGCACAGCATCGTGCCCTCCGGAATGCGGTGGGAGACGATGGCACGTGCAGAGACAACGCCATTGCGGTTATACACCTCGACCCAGTCGTTATCGGCCACGCCAATCTTCTCTGCATCCTTATTAGACATCCAGACCACCTGGCCACCGCGGGAGATGGACAGCACGTGCAGGTTGTCAAAGTACTGCGAGTGGATGGACCACTTATTGTGCGTGGTGAGGTAGCGCAGGGTGACCTCAGCCTCGCCGCGGTCATTGCGCAGGCTCTCGCCCGGGGCAAACTCGCCGTGCATGTGTACGTGATCGAGTGGTGGGCGGAAGATAGGCAGGGATTCGCCGTAGTCCATGTACCAATCGTGGTCGATGTAGTACTGCATGCGGCCGGTAAGCGTGTGCCATGGCTTTTCAAATTCCACGTTGATGGAAAAAGCGGTGTAGCGACGCTTATTGCGCTTATCCGCGGTCCATTCCGGCGAGGTAATGACTTCTTTCGGCCGCTCCTTGATGTCATCCCAAGTGATGCGGACATCTTCATCGGCGGTGCCCAGCGGGGTAAGGTCTTTGCCTGTGCGGGAAGACAGGTATTCAAAGCCTTGCTTGGCCAGCTCGCCATTGGATACACCCGAAAGGTGCAAAATGGCGTCGATGACCTTAGTGTCCTTGCTCAGATCCACCAGCTCGCCCATGGAAGTTTCAGAGGTGCCACAGATGAGCTCGAGCTCCTTGACCTGCTTTTCCACGTTGAACTTCGTGCCATGGACTCCGGTGCCCAGCTTGGCCGGCAGTGGGCCCAGGTGCGCCCACTTCTCATAAATCTTGGTGTAGTCACGCTCGACAACATGCAGCTTCGGCATGGTGACACCAGGGATGAGCCCCTGCTTGTCGACGTCCGGCACCACACCGTTGGGCATTCCCAGCTCATCTGGGGAGTCATGGTGGCTGGGCTGGGTGATGACATCGCGCTGCACGCCGAGCCACTTGGTGGCCTTATCAGAAAGGGCCGCAGCAAGATCGCGGAAGACCTCGTAGTCAGAGCGGGCCTCCCATGGCGGGTTAATGGCCGCGTTGAAGGAGTGCAGGTACGGGTGCATATCCGTCGAGGACATATCGTGCTTCTCGTACCAAGTAGCGGCCGGGAAGATGAGATCGGATACCAGCGTGGTGGAGGTATTGCGGAAATCCGTGGTCATCATGAGGTCGAGTTTGCCCTTAGGGGCTTCATCGACCCACTTGATGGTGCGCGGGCGATCCTCTGGGGCGAGCTCTTCTGCGGTGGCGTCGGAGTCGATGCCAAGGAGGTGGCGGAGGAAGAACTCCGTGCCCTTCGCCGAGGAGCCCAGCAGGTTGGTGCGCCAATTAAGCAGGATGCGCGGCCAGTTTTCTTCTGCAGACGGGTTGTCATACGAGAATTCGAGACGGCCGCTTTCTAGCTCTTGGACGACGTAGTCATTGATGTTCATGCCGGCTTCCTCGGCCTCGTCGGCGAGGAAGAGCGAGTTGCGGTTGAACTGCGGGTAGGCCGGCATCCAGCCGCGGCGCATTGCCTCGGCCATGGTGTCCGAGACCATCTTATCGCCGATGGAATCGCGCGAGGCCAGGGGGGATCCCAAGTGCGAGGCGCGCGAATTATCGTAGCGGTACTGTTCGGTGGCGAAGTAGTAGAAGCCGGTGGTGATCATATGGCGCGGAGGACGCTGCCAGTCCGTTGCCATCGCCCATTGGGTCCAGCCATTGACGGGACGTAGCTTCTCCTGGCCTACATAGTGAGCCCAGCCACCACCGTTGACGCCCTGGGTGCCACACATAGAGGTCAGTGCCAGGAAGGTGCGGTAGATGGTATCGGCGTGGAAGTAGTGGTTGACGCCAGCGCCCATGATGATCTGGGAGCGCCCCTGAGAATCCGCGGCGTTCTGCGCAAATTCGCGGCCAATGCGGATGGCGGCATCCGCCGGAACACCGGTGAGTTCTTCCTGCCAGGCTGGGGTGCCGACCTCGCTGGCGTCGTGGAAGTCCTTCGGCCAGGAGCCCGGCAAGTTGAGCTCAGCGCGGTTGACGCCATAGTGGGCAAGCATGATGTCGAATACGGTGGTGACCAGCTTGCCGTCCACTTCGCGTACCGGCACGCCGCGGTGGACGACGCCCGCGCCAATCGGCTTGCCGGTTCCCACATCTTCCGGATTCGTGTCCAAGTCGAAACGCGGGAAGAGTACCTCGGCGGTGTCGAAGCGGTCGGTTTCTGCGATGGACATGATCGGATCCGCGTTATCGAGCGCGAGGTTCCACTTGGAAGATTCGTTATCCCAGCGGTCAGCCACGGTGCCGCCTGGATCGACGACGCTGCCGTCTTCTTCCATTACCAAGCCACGGTGAGTGGAGTTGGGGGTGGAGTTGAGGGAGGCGTCGGAAAGCTGGGCAGCGGTGAGGAACTTGCCTGGGGTGTAGGTGCCGTCACCGTGGTCATCGAGGGCGACGAGGAACGGCGAGTCGGTGAACTTGCGCATGTAGTTCAGGAAGTACGGTTCCTGGCGGTCCACGTGGAAGGTCTTGAGAATGACGTGGCCCATGGCAAAGGCGAGGGCGGCGTCAGTGCCCGGCTCGATGCGGGCCCACTCATCAGCGAACTTGGTGCTATCCGCGAAGTCAGGCGAGACCACCACAACCTTGGTGCCCTTATAGCGGGACTCGACCATAAAGTGCGCATCCGGGGTACGGGTGACGGGGATATTGGAGCCCCACATCATGAGGTAGGACGAGTTGTACCAGTCACCGGATTCCGGAACGTCGGTCTGATCGCCGAAGGTCTGCGGGGACGCCGGCGGCAGGTCGGCGTACCAATCGTAGAAGGACAGGGCGACGCCGCCAATGGATTGCAAGAAACGCATGCCCGCGCCATAAGAAATCTGGGACATCGCCGGAATCACGGTGAAGCCATTAATGCGGTCAGGGCCGTACTTGCGGATGGTGTACACGTGCGCGGCCGAAGCAATGTCGATGGCCTCTTCATAGGAGATGCGGATGAGTCCGCCCTTGCCGCGCTGGGAGATATAAGCCTGGCGCTTTTCCGGGTCCTCCTGGATCGCGCGCCACGCCAGGACGGAATCTCCGTGCTTGGCCTTTTCCTCGCGGAACATGTCTACTAGCACGCCGCGGGCATACGGGTAGCGCACACGAGTAGGCGAGTAGGTGTACCAGGAAAAGGATGCGCCACGAGGGCAGCCGCGTGGCTCGTATTCTGGCATGTCATTGCCGGTGGTGGGGTAGTCCACTGCCTGGGATTCCCAGGTGATAACGCCATCTTTTACGTAGACCTTCCACGAACATGAACCGGTACAGTTCACGCCGTGGGTAGAGCGCACCATCTTGTCGAAGGCCCAGCGGTTGCGGTAAAAGACGTCCGCTTGGCGTCCGCCTTTGAGGAAGAGCTGCTGGCCAGAGTCGGTGGCTTCGCCCTTGCGCAGGTAGGCGCCGAGCTTAAATAGCGGATTCAGCTTGCCGTTTTCGGGGGAGACGTGAGTAGTCAAAGGGTGCTCCTAATTAGCCTGGGAACGGTGCGTTGGGGCGGGCGTAGTAGATCCACACCAGCACGGTGGTAATTGCGAAGTAGACAACGCAGCCCCAGAAGAATGTGGCTGGTGCCATCATGGATAGCAGTACGCCGACGACGAAGGGGCCGAATGCGCCGATGGCGCCGGTCCAGCCGATGACGCCACCAGCTTGGCGCTTGGGCAAAATCATGGGCATCTGCTTGAAGGTGCCGGCATTGCCGAGACCGGTAAAGAAGAACATGATGAGCATGGAACCCAAGAACCACCAGAACTCATCCGGGCTAGAAGGGTTCAAGAAAAGCGCGGATACGGCGGTAAAGACGGTCATACCGAGGCAGCCAATGAAGGTCCAGATAGCGCCGCCAAACTTATCGCACAGCGGGCCCCAAAGTGCGCGGATCAGTGCACCGATGAGTGGACCAAGGAAGGCATAAGCGGCGCCATTAGGAAGATCATCGAAGCTTCCTGCGAACGACGAGCCTTCACCGAAGGTTTGATTGATAAGCAATGCCATCTGTGCGGCGAAACCAGAAAATGCTCCGAAAGTCATGAAGTAGACAATCGTGAGAATCCAGGTGTTTTTATTACCGAAGATATCGATTTGCTGGCGGAAGTTAGCTTTGACGGGAACGTCCTTGAGCAGCATCCACGCAACAATGGCGCCGACGATGGCCCACGGTACGAGGAAAATGGCTGGATTGTGGACGAAGATATCGCCCTTGTTGGTGCGCTGTGGGGCAACCATGCCCACCCCGAGCAAAGTAAAGCCCATCAGCCATGGGGCAACCAGCTGGATGAAGGAGATACCGAAGTTGCCGATGCCAGCCTGGATTCCCAGAGCGGTGCCAGATAGGCGTTTGGGGAAGAAATAGCCGGTAGAAGGCATGAAACCGGAAAAGACGCCGCCGCCAATTCCGGAGATGAAGGACAGCACGAGCAGCCACCAGTACGGAGTGGAGGTGTCCTGCACTGCGAAAAACCAGCCCAGCATCGGGATGATAAATAGAAGCGAGGAAGTGAAAACCAGTTTCCGTGTGCCAATCATCGGTGGCAAGAACATGAAGATGAGACGGAAGATACCGCAGGCCAAGCCCGGAATCGCCGTCAGCCAGTAGAGCTGGCTCTTGGAGATATCAAAGCCGATTTGGTTTAGCTGCGGTGCGATCGCGGAGACGAGGTACCACGTGGCGAAGCCAATGATGAGAACGAAGGTGGAAATCCAGAGGGTCCGCCAGGCAATTTTGGAGTCCCAGTGCTCGGAATCTTCCGGATCCCAGCCCTGGATGACTTTGCCTGAGGTATCGAGAGTAGTCATGAGTTCCTCACAAGTCGTAGGTGTGTGACTCGTAATCTACCTGTGGCTAAGCTGTGGGGAGTAAAATAAACCGGAAAATGCCGTGCTTAATTAAGGCATATTGGTGTTGCGTAATTCTGGTCCGAATTGTCATTGCAGGTTAGCCTGCCGCATAGTATTGGATTGCGTGCATGTCTAGGGTATGTGAAATTTGTCACCGCAAGGTGGTGGGGAGAAGTAGACAGATATGGAACGCGTCAGCGTCAGCATAATTCTCAGTTCCGACCGTGTATTGTCCGGGCAAAAATCGGGCAAAGCGGGGGAACGCGCTCAAGCGATGTGTGAAGAATTTTCCGCTGCTGTACGGGCGGTTGAGGTAGTCCCAGAAGGCGCAGAGCCTGTGGAATCCGCCCTGAAGGACTCTCTTCGCGCAGGCAGTGACGTCATTGTCATCATTGGCGGCACGGGACTTGGCCGTACTAACTTCACCCCGGAAGTGACGCAGAAGTATATTTCGGCCCGTTTGCACGGAGTGGAGACACAAGTGCTTTTGCGCGGTCTGGAGTCATCCGCGAAGGCGGGACTTTCGCGAGGAATTATCGGGATGACTGAGCACGGTGGAGGCAGCCTTGTGGTCAATACCGCATCCTCAGTAGGGGCGGTTGAGGACACCCTCGGGGTGGTTCTCCCTCTCTTGCCCGACATCTTCCGGTTTTGCCGATAGATGCGCTCGACCCCGCCCTTTGCGCTCACCAGCGACCGTTCGTGGTTTCTTCACATCTCCATCGTGAGCGCGAAGGACGGAGTGGGGAGTGAACGCAGGAAGCTCGCGGAGCTCCGAACGGGTGTCGTAGTCGCGTTCGGCGCCGGTGCCAGGGACCTCGACAAAATTCGCCCCGCGGATGAGGCGGCGGGCGGAGACGTTTCGAGTTGTCGGAAGGGATTCAAGCTGCGTGCGAAGCGCGGGGGCGTGCCAGAGGGAACACAGCGGCTGGAGGTAGCCGTCGGCGGCACGAGTGAGGGCGGCATCGGCAGTCGAGGTGGCGAGTGCGGTGCGCAGTTGGGGAAGCAGCTGGGGCGAATCGGGAGCATCGACGGCAAAGAGAGCAAGCTCCGAGCAGAGGGATAGCGCTTGCGCGCCGGCCGCGATGCCAGCGACGGGACCGCCGTAGAGCGGGGACTCGCACACCTGGGGTAGGCCGAGATAATGCGGGGAGACGGCCACGGCCGGTGTGCCGTAGGGAAGCTGGGCGAGCAGGCGGTCGATAAAGCGCGTGCCGTACGCAGAGAGGGAGGCCTTATCGGCGCCGCCCATGCGCCTGCCTTGGCCACCGGCGAGGATTATCGCGCCGAGCATTAGGCCTCCGGGAGGGTGCGGGACCAGTCTCCGGAGCGGCCGCCGGATTTCGCCACGATGCCGCAGCGGCGGATATAGGCAGAACGGTCCACGCCTTTGACCATGTCGATGATGGCAAGTGCGGAAACATTCACGGCCGTAAGCGCTTCCATCTCCACGCCAGTGCGGTCGGCGGTGCGGACGGTGGCGGAGATGAATACGTGGTCGTCGGCAAGCGTGAGCTCCACAGCGCAGCCGTGCACGCCGATGGTATGCGCTAGTGGAAGCAGCTCGGGGACCTTCTTGGCGGCGGAAATGCCGGCGATGCGGGCTACGGCGAGGACATCGCCCTTGGGGACCGTGCCGTCGCGCAAAGCGGTCATGACCTCGGGGGAGCAGGCAACTTCGCCCTCGGCCGTGGCAGTGCGCACGGTGGGTTGCTTCTCGGTGACATCGACCATGTAGGCGGCGCCGTCAGAGTCAAGGTGGGTAAATTTCATGGTTGCTCCTTAATACAGATAAACGGTGGTCTCTTCGCCCAAGGCGGGCGGTTCGGAGGAGATGAGACAAAAGCCATTGGTACCGGCGAGCGATACGACGCGATGGCTGCCGTGGGGCAGGTGCGAAGTAATGGCGGGCTCCGGCTGAAAGTCTACGGTCACGGGGACAATGGTCGGCCGGCCGCGGGAGGCAGGAAGAGGCGAGTCCACACGGGCGCGCAGGTTGACCCGCTCCCGTGGCGCAGGGTGCCCGGAAAGTGCGGCGATGAGGGGCCGAGCATAAAGCTGGAAATCCACGAAGGCAGCCACGGGGTTGCCGGGCAAGCACAGCACCGGGGTGTCATTCCACAGGGAGTAGCCCTGCGGGGCACCCGGGCGCTGATCGACGTGACCGAACCACGCGGAATCCGTGCGCCCCAGCACAGTGTGGACCACATCGAAGGCGCCGGCTGACACGCCACCGGAGGTGATGATGAGGTCGTGGGAGGAGGCAAGCTCATCCAGCGCGGAGGCGAGGTCCGCAGGGGCATCACCCACGTGGACGTGTGCGTCTGCACCTGCCAGGGCAGCGAGCATCGGGCCGTTGGAATCCGGCAGCTGGCCGGCAGCGAGCTCTGTTGGGGAAGAGACGAGTTCTTCGCCAGAAGAGATGATCGCTATGCGCGGGCGGCGGTAGGGCGAGACGGAATAAACGCCAGCGGAGGTGAGAGCGGCGATTACGGCGGCGTCGATAAGCGTGCCGGCTGCGGCCACTGGCGCGCCGGGCTGGATATCCTCCCCGGCAGGGCGAATATGTGACTTGGCGGGAGCATCGGTGATGGTGACCTCGTCTGGAAGCGCTACTGGGCCGGCTGGGGTGGTGGTATTTTCCACGGGCACGACGAGCATTCCTGCGGTATCAGCTACCGGGGCGCCGGTCATGATGCGCACGGCGTGTCCCGCGGGGACCTCGATAGGGGCGGCGCCGGCTGGTACATCGCCGGCGACGGGGAGGGTCCACGGGCCGGGGGAGGAAAGATCCGCGGCGTGGACGAGGAAGCCATCCATCGCCGAGTTGGCGTGGGGCGGCACGGGAAAGCGCGCGGTGGCATCGGCGGCGAGGACGCGGCCGATGAGGGAGGCATCGACGGCGGCTGACTCGGCCGGCAGGGGGGATGCCAGGGTGAGGACGGCGTCGAGGTGCGCGGAGATGCTGCGGGGCGTGGACATGAAAATAAGGTTAGCCGCCGATGGCAGACATCGGACGGTCCGGTTGCAGAAAGCCTTCGTCATCGATGCCATGGCCAGGCTTTTTGCTCCACATTTCCCCAGCCCAGGCCTCCATGATGTCCTCATCGCTGGCCCCAGAGCGCAATAGTTCCCGCAGCGGGGTTTCGGAATTGCCAAAGAGGCAGTTGCGCACGGCGCCGTCGGTAGTCAGCCGCGTACGATCGCAGTCGCCGCAAAAGGGGTGGGTGACCGAGGCAATGATGCCCAGTGTGCCGCGCGTTCCATCCGGAGCGGTGGCCTCCCACAGAGCGGCGGGGGCAGAACCGCGCGGTTCGCGTGCGGGCTCTAGGGAGAAGTGGGAGCGTAGGCGGCTAAGTATATCTTCGGCCGTTACCATGTCCTCGCGGCGCCATTGCTCGCGGGGCCCAAGCGGCATCTGTTCGATGAAGCGCAGCTGAGCACCGTGGCGGACGGCATAGTCTGCTAGCGGGACGATGTCTTCTTCATTGACCCCGGGCATGACCACGGCGTTGATTTTGATGGGGTGTAGGCCCGCGGCATCCGCAGCGGCGATGGCCTGGAGCACGTGATCGAGGCGGTCGCGGCGGGTGAGCGCGGCATAGCGCTCGCGGTCGATGGTGTCGAGCGAGATATTGATGCGGTCGAGCCCGGCCGCGGCGAGGGCATCGGCCCGCTTTTCAAGTCCGAGCCCGTTGGTAGTCAGCGCGGTGGATGGAGCGTGGCCTTGGTCGGTGCGTAGCTCCTTAGTAGCGGCAATAATCTTTTCCAGCGACTTACGCAGCAAGGGTTCGCCGCCGGTGAAGCGTACTTGGCGGATGCCCAGCTTGCCGACGCCAATTCGAATCAGTCGGATGGTTTCCTCATCGCTCAAGGTCTTCTCTGTGGGCATCCACTCTAAGCCTTCGGCCGGCATGCAATAGGTGCAGCGCAAGTTGCAGCGATCCGTGAGGGAGACGCGCAGGTCGCGGGCTTGGCGACCATAGCGATCCAGCAGTGCGCGCGTGCCATCAGCAGCCGGGGCGGGCAGATCCGCTGGCAACTGCGCCCGGACCACGGTGGGCAGGGGCAGGGAAACTAAGGGTCGCTGCGTGGAAGAGGTCATTGGTGCCAGTCTAAGAGAGGGGACGAGGTACACCAAGCTGCAACGGCTTAGAGAAGGATATTATTCCTAGTTTTCCCGGCTTAAATCGGTGGCTTCGGTGGCAGCGAGGCGCTGCGATTCGCCTGGACCCTTGAGCCGGATGATGTTGTACTCGCCTTCTGCCAGGTGGGTGCGCAAATCCTTCTTATCGAATTTGCCCACGGAAGTTTTATCGATGGACTTTACAAAGGTCCAGTACTCCGGCAGCATCCAACTCGGCAGTTCCTTGCGCATGCTGGCGCGCAGGCGCTCTGCGGTTTCGATGGTGGGAGAAGCACCTTCTGCCAAGACGGTAACGGCCAGTGGGCGCTCGACCCATTGCTTATCGGGGTAGCCGATGACGGCGGCTTCCACGACGAGTTCGTCGGACATGATGAGGTTTTCCAGCTGGACGGAATAGATCCACTCGCCGCCGGAGCGGATGACGTCTCGGGCGCGGTCCTCTACGGTAAGGAAGCCGTCCTTGGTGACCGAGCCGACATCGCCAGTGCGCAGCCAGCCATCCGCGGTGAATTTGCCCTCTGCAGCCTCGACCTGCTTGCCGCGAAATTCGGAGGCGATTTCGCCCGGCTCAGCGGTAGGCGAGTGGTAGTAGGAACCGGTGACCAGGTTGCCGCGTACCTGCAGTTCGCCCGCGTTGCGGTCGGTTCGGGCCACAACTTGGCCGTCATTGACCACGCGGTATTCCAGCGAGGCGGGGATGCGGCCCTGGGAGATGCGGTAGGCCCACCGCGTATCGCCCGAAGCACCCTGTGGAGGGCGGGCGACGCTGCCGACGGTGGAGGTTTCCACCATGCCCCACACGTGAACAACGTCGACACCGTAGCGTTCCTCCCACATCTTGATAAGCGTCGGGGGAACGGGGGAGCCGCCGGCATAGATTTCCGTGAGGGTCATACGCTCTGGCGGATGGTGCATGTAGTGGACAAAGAGCTGGATCCAGATGGTGGGAACGCCGTGGGCCACGCGCGGAGAAGTAGCGGCGATAGCCTTGGCAAGGGTGGGGGCGGATACGTCGGCGTCGGGAAGCACGAGCGGGGTGCCCGTCATGAAGCAGGTAAAGGGAACGCCCCAGCTCAGCACGTGGCAGATGGGAATGCAGCACAGGAAGGTCTCACCGTGGGTGATGCACAGCGAGTCCGAGGAGCGCAGCTGCATGGCCTCCAGATACAGCGAACGGTGCGAATACAACACCCCCTTGGGGGCACCCGTGGTGCCCGTGGAATAACAGAGCGCCGCGGCCGTGCGCTCATCGAGCTCCGGCCAGTCATAGACGGTGGAGCGGCCATCAATTAAAGCTTCATAGGAATACACTTCAATCCCACGGGGGAAGAGATGGGCAAACTGCTGCGCAGGCTGTGCGCCGGTAAGGATGACGCTTTTCACGGAGTCGGTACCCACAAGCACCTTGCCTAGTTGCTGCGCCAGCCGGGGATCGCACACGATGGCAGATATTTCCGCGTGATTAATAATATGGCGAATCTGGTCATTCATCAGCTGCTTATTGAGCGGAGCAAAAATCGCACCCTTGCAAGCAGTGCCAAACATGACCTCGAGGTGTTCGGCGCAATTCCACATAAAACTGCCCACCCGCTCATCGCCGGTAATGCCCAAATCATCATGAATAGCGTGGGCGAAGGCGGCTGCGCGAGCGGCGATATCGCGGAAGGTAACTTCTTCGGCCGGATCAAATTCGGAGCCGGTGCCCTCACCGTGCCAGGTCGTCACCGTGGTGCTGCCGTGCACCGAGGCGCCGTATTCCAAAATGCGGGTCAGGGAGAGGGGGATATCCATCATTGTGGAAAGCATGCCTCTACTGTAGCGGTGTCATGGTGCGGGCGTTGCGGTCTATGCGTTATACTTGTTCGCGACTGGTAGGAAACCGGAATTTTTAGCTCCCCTTTCCTATGGATTCGGGCCCAGAGAAGTTTTGCCCGCAGTCGTTTCTTGATTTCTTCCGGTTCGTGCACCCGCTGTGCGAATTCTCCTTGAGAACATGGAAGAGGCCTCATACTTATTGCCCGGCAGGACGCGCATGCGCCTTGGCACGAGGGCGAGAAGTCCTAGAAAAATACACATTGGCTTCCAGTGCAACGCCGCGAGCACAGGCTACGGCGGCTCCCGCATCATCGGACCTGGTCAAGCAACGAAAGGATATCCGTGAGCGAAACGGACAACACCGCAGCACAGGATCTTGCATCCCTGAAGCTGCCGGAATTGCGCAAAATGGCCGCAGAGCGCGGCCTACGTGGTGTCTCTGCCCTGCGCAAGGGGGATCTCATCACCGCCATCAAGACTGGTAAAGTTCCGCCAAAGGCCAAGGCCAAGGTGGAAAGAGCCGCTCGGGTAGAAAAGGCGGAAAAGGCAGAGAAATCTGATAAACCAGAAAAGCCACGCGCGCAGGCGCAGGACGATGCGCCGCAGAAGGCGGAAAAGCAGGAAGAATCCGGCGAGAAGCAGGATAACCGCCAGCAGGGCTCTGGCGAGGAACAGCGCTATGAGTCGCGTTCCCAGGCTCGCCGCGCTCGCCGCAATCGCGCCCGCCGGCAAGAGCGCCAAGAGCGGCAGGAGCGTCAAGAGCGCGAGGAACGCAGCCACAACGAGGAGCAGGGTGGCAATAAAGACAACCGCGAGAATAACTCCCAGGATGGCTCCGATAATCAGGGCGATAAGAATGACCGCGGCGATAATAAGCAGCGCGGCAATCGCCACGATGACAACAATAATCACGAGCGCGGCAACCGTCGTGGGCGCCGCAATCGCCGCAACCGCCGTGGCCGCGGAAACAATAATGACAATAACGGCGGCAACGATTTGCAGGTCCGCGAGGGCGATGAGCTGCAGGCCGTCGGTGGCATTTTGGACGTGGTAGACAATAACGTCGCCTTCCTGCGCACCACCGGTTACCGCGCCGCGGCTTCCGACGTCTTTGTCAACAACGGCATTGTCCGCCGCCTGGGCCTGCGCTCCGGTGATGCCATCACCGGTCAGGTTAAGGTCTCCGGCCCGACGCATACGCACGGCAATGGCCGCAACCGCCGCAAGTACAACCAGCTGGTACAGGTCGATACCGTCAACGGCATCGATCCGGAAGGCGCAAAGCAGCGCCCGCACTTTAATAAGCTGACCCCGCTGTATCCGAATAAGCGCCTGCGTTTGGAAACGGACCCGAAGATCCTCACCACTCGCGTGATCGACCTCATTATGCCCATTGGTAAGGGTCAGCGCGCGCTTATCGTCTCCCCGCCAAAGGCCGGTAAGACGACGATTTTGCAGAATATCGCCAATGCGATTTCTACCAATAACCCGGAGTGCTACCTCATGGTCGTCCTCGTAGACGAACGCCCTGAGGAAGTTACGGATATGCAGCGTTCCGTTAACGGTGAGGTTATTGCTTCCACCTTTGATCGCCCGCCATCAGAGCACACCTCCGTAGCCGAGCTGGCTATCGAGCGTGCCAAGCGTCTGGTGGAGCAGGGCAAGGACGTCGTTGTTTTGCTCGACTCCATTACCCGCCTGGGCCGCGCCTACAATAATTCCTCCCCGGCTTCCGGCCGCATCCTCTCCGGTGGTGTGGACTCCAACGCGCTCTACCCGCCAAAGCGTTTCTTGGGTGCTGCCCGCAATATCGAAGAGGGCGGTTCGCTGACGATCATCGCCACCGCCATGGTGGAGACCGGTTCTACCGGCGATACCGTCATCTTCGAGGAATTTAAGGGCACCGGCAATGCCGAGCTGAAGCTGGACCGTGGCATTTCCGAGCGTCGCGTCTTCCCGGCCGTGGACGTCAACCCGTCCGGCACCCGCAAGGACGAACTGCTGCTCGTACCAGAGGAGGCGCGCATCATGACCAAGCTGCGTCGCATCCTTTCTGCCCTGGATTCCCACCAGGCCATTGACCTGCTCATTAAGCAGCTAAAGAAGACCCGCTCCAATGGCGAGTTCTTGATGCAGGTGGCCTCCTCGGCCCCGATGGCTGCGGATAAGGATGAAGAAGATTATGTCTAATCAGGTTTCCCTCGTTGATGACATTGTGTCCGAATACCAGGGCATTGAGATGCAGATGGGCGATCCGGAGGTGGCCGGCGACCAGAAGCAATTCCGCAAGCTCTCCAAGCGCTATGCGGAACTGCGCCCCATCATCATGGTTAATAATGAGCTAACCCAGGCCCGCGAGGATCTCGCGGACGCCAAGGAGATGGCCTACGAGGACCATGACTTCCAAGAAGAAGCGGACCGCCTCGAAAAATCCGTGGAGAGCTTGGAAGAAAAGCTCGCTGATCTGCTCGCACCGCGCGATGAGCAGGACTCCGAGGACATCATTATGGAGATCAAGGCCGGCGCGGGAGGCGAGGAGGCGGCCCTCTTCGCCGGTGATTTGGCCCGGATGTACGAGCGCTACGCGGATAAGACCGGCTTTAACTGGGAGGTCCTGGGCCTCAATGAGTCGGATTTGGGAGGCGTGAAGGATATGACCATTTCCTTCCGCTCCAAGTCTCCCTCGCGCGATGGCGCCTGGTCCGTCTTCAAGTTCGAGGGCGGCGTGCACCGTGTGCAACGTGTCCCGGTCACCGAGTCCCAGGGCCGTATTCAGACCTCTGCCGCGGGTGTGCTGGTGTACCCAGAGCCAGAAGAGGTGGAGTCCGTCAATATTGATGACAAGGATATTCGCGTCGACGTCTACCGTTCTTCTGGTAAGGGCGGCCAGGGCGTGAATACCACCGACTCCGCGGTGCGCATTACCCACCTGCCAACTGGGCTTATCGTTACCTGTCAGAAGGAGCGTTCCCAGATTCAGAACAAGGCGCGTGCACTGCAGGTCTTGCAGGCCCGCTTGGACCAGATGGAGCGTGAAGCTCGCGAGGCTGAGGCCGGCGAGCAGCGCGCCTCCCAGGTACGCACCATGGACCGTTCCGAGCGCATCCGCACCTATAACTGGCCGGAGAACCGCATCACGGATCACCGCATTGGCTACAAGGCCAATAACCTGGACTCTGTTTTGAACGGCGATATGCATGACCTTATTAAGGCTTTGCAGGACCAGGAGCGCGCCGAGCGTCTCGAGGCCGAGGGCTAAACGGGCGTGGATAACACGTATGGACAGGCGCTGCGCCATGGGGTGCAGCGCCTTCGTGCTGCCGGGGTACCAAGCCCCGAATGGGATGCGCGCATCATTGCCGCGCACCTTATTCATTGCGGCCACATGGATATCCCGCTGGACCAAGCTCCTATGCCCGGTTTCGATATGGCCTATGATGCGCTGCTACGTCGCCGTGAGTCCCGCGAGCCCCTACAGTACGTGCTAGGCAGCGCTTGGTTCGGTCCGCTGGAGCTCAAAGTGGGCCCTGGCGTATTTATCCCGCGGCCGGAAACCGAGGTGATGGCGGACTGGGCGGTGCGCAATGCGGACGGCCCGCGGCTGGTGGACTTGTGCACTGGCACAGGGGCGTTGGCACTATATCTGCACCACTACTTACCTGAGGCGCAGGTGCGGGCAGTTGAGCTTGCCGACGCCGCCTTGGCCTACACCACTGCCAATACCCGCGGCAGCGGGGTAAAGGTCATTCAGGCCGATGCTACGGATGCCACTACCTTGGCGGAGTGGAACGGGACCGTGGACCTTATCGTGACCAACCCGCCGTATGTACCGGAGACGCCGGACCTCGATCCGGAGGTCTACCATGATCCACACGACGCGGTCTTTGCTGGTGCGGATGGGATGGGCGTCATCACCGGCCTCATCCCGACGTTCGCCCGCCTTTTGCGCCCGGGCGGCAAGGTGGCCATCGAGCACGATGACTCCACGAGCGAAGCCGTACAAGCCGCAATGGCCCGCCACGGCGGCTTTGAAAGAATTTCGGCGCTGCAGGACATGACGGGAACGCCCCGCTTTGTCACTGCGGTGCGCGCGGTAGACTAAGACACCACCGAGGGCAAGAAGAGGAAAGACTATGCAAGGAAAGATTTTTAACTGTGCCGATGAGGCCGAGCGCGAAGAGGGCCTGAACATTGCGGTCAAGGCTGCACAATCCGGTCGCCTTGTGGTCATGCCCACCGATACGCTGTATGGCCTTGGCTGCGATGCCTTTGATAATGATGCCGTAGCCAATCTCTTGGCTACCAAGCAGCGCGGTCCGGATATGCCGGTACCGGTTTTGGTTGGTTCCTGGGATACCGTTCGCGGTCTCGTGGCTTCCTATACCGATACTGCGCGTGATTTGGTTGAGGCCTTTTGGCCGGGTGGCCTGTCTATCGTTGTTCCTCAGGCGCCATCCTTGCCGTGGAACCTCGGTGATACCCGCGGCACGGTAATGCTGCGCATGCCGCTGCATCCCATTGCGATTGAGCTTTTGCGCGAGGTTGGTCCGATGGCTGTGTCTTCCGCCAATATTTCTGGCCACCAGCCACCAACCACCGCGCTTATGGCTAAGCAACAGCTGGGTAAAGCCGTGACGGTTTACTTAGATGGGGGAGAGACGGCCGTCGGTAAGCCTTCCACCATCATTGATCTCTCCGGTGAGCGCCCGTATCTGCTCCGTGAAGGCGCGCTCTCGGCCGAGGAAATCGGCAAGGTCATCGGCCTCGATGCCCAAACCCTGCGCACCCGCCCCCAAGCCTAAGGAGGTATTCGCGTGAGCGGCAGTGGTGTCCCGCTGCGCGAGTTGGCCCTTGTCATCCTCGTCGCAGCAGCATTTACGTATCTGACCACCGGTGTGGTGCGCTCCTTTTTAGTGCGCACCGGCCGGGTGGCGGAAATTCGCCTGCGCGACGCTCACACGCAGCCCACACCCCGTATGGGCGGCGTGGCCATGTTTACCGGCTTTGCGGCGGCAATATTCCTCGCAGCCCAGCTTCCAGCCTTGACTCGCGGCTTTATGCCCGTCACTCCGGAAATGAATGCGGTGCTATGGGCGGCCTTGGCGCTGGTGCTCGTTGGCGTGGTCGATGACCTAGTAGAACTCAGTGCCGTCGTGAAGCTTTTTGGCCAGCTTTTCGCTGCCACGCTCATGAGTGGGTTGGGCCTTACCTGGACACTACTTTTTATTCCGTTTGGCGGCGGCACCACCGTTGTGCTGGACCAACTGCAAAGCACCCTGCTCACCGCATTCTTTACCGTCTTGCTTATCAATGCCATCAACTTTGTAGACGGGCTTGATGGCCTGGCAGCAGGCCTTGGAATGATTGCAGGAGGGGCAATTTTAGTCTTTTCCTTGACCGTCCTCCATGACCAGGGCGGTGCTGTATCGGCCTATCCGCCAGCCATTATTAGTGCCGCACTGGTGGGAATGTGCGCCGGCTTCTTACCCCATAACTTCGAACCATCCCGCATTTTTATGGGCGACTCCGGCTCCATGCTTATCGGCCTCTTGCTCGCTGCGGCCTCAACTTCTGCGTCCGGCAAGATCAACATGTCTCTGTATGGCACGGTGGATATTGTCGCGTTAATGTCACCCATCATCGTGGTCGCCGCAGCGGTATTTATTCCAGTCCTCGACCTTGTCTGGGCTGTTATTCGCCGCCTATCGCACGGCCGTTCACCGTTTTCTGCGGACAAGGCGCACATTCATCACCGCCTCCTCAAGCTTGGGCATACTCATAGGCGTACCGTGCTAGTGCTCTACTTGTGGGTTTCCGCAGTGGCATTTGGTGCGGTGTCCTTTTCCATCGTTCCCGCGCCGGTGGCCATTGGCGTGACTATTGTGGCCCTGCTTCTCGCGTTTGCAGCTACTCTCGTGCCCTTGCGGCAAGGAAAGATTGGCCCTGCTGCCCGAGGGACCGTCGTGGTGGCGGAAACTGAACCTTCGTGAGGTAGGCTCGGTCTCCGTGAATGATCCTAAAGTAAACTCTGATTTTGATGATCCGCGTCTGCCCCTCAAACGCGCCGTGCAGCTAGGTGTCAAAGCGTTGCTTGTCATTATGTTGGTATCACTTGCCATTTGGGGGGGATTGAAAGGCCTTCCCGGAATTTGGGGCGTCTTAATTGGTGCAGCTCTAGGCGGAGGATTCGTATTGTGCACGGCTCTTTCAGTCCTATTTACAGCCAAGTCAACCCCCTCGACAACAATTGCAGTGGTGCTCGGTGGGTGGCTGCTTAAGCTAGTTTTGCTCTTGGGGGTTTTGGCAGTAATTAGGGAAATGGATTTCTATGACACGTGGGCCTTGTTTCTTAGCGTAGTTGCAGCTCTTGTTGTAACCCTCGGAACTGAAGTCTGGGGGATAGTTACTTCTAAAGTGACGTACGTGGCTTAATCGGCGTTCAAAGAATGCTGCCAAAAGCTTGAGGCAGCTCAGCATCATGGGGATACCGAGCAGCTCTATTTCATCTGTTACTTGCGGTTATGAGAGATTTATACCCCCGACGAGGGGCGGGTGAGATGTGGTGTGATGAATTCCACGCTTATGAGTTTGGCCAGCAAATCGCAGGTTTATAGCTTAATTACTTACTTTGGAATTGAAGAGTAGCTTCTATGGGGCCCCCACGTGCAAAAACTCAGGATCCAGCTGATACGATTCACTTCGGGTTACCGTGGAAGTAGGCACGTGCTCTCTTCCGGTATTGGTAAATCCCTGTCTTGTTCATGCTGATGTGCGACGGAGTCCGTGAACAGGACAGAAAGTTTGAGACGTCCATCGCACCACAAAAGCTTTTACAAGCTGTGTGGCCCGAACACGGGAGAGAACGCTGAGCGTTACAACATTGGCTATGAAAGGGCACTTCCACACGCCCGATCTAGGTGAAGAATTCTTCCCGGGGCAAATTGATGCCGACCATCTTTTTTTCGGTGACTTCGCCGGCGGATGGTTCGCGCTTGATCGCCTGATGCTGATTCGAATCTTGATGACGCTAATTGTGGTGATCCTTTTCTGGGCCGCCTTTAAGAACCCTAAGTTGGTTCCTTCTGGCATTCAGAATGTGGGCGAGAATGCGGTCGACTTTGTCCGTATTCATATCGCTGAGGACATTTTGGGTAAGAAGGAGGGAAAGCGATTTCTGCCAATTATCGCTAGCATCTTCTTCGCGGTTCTATTCATGAACGTTGCGACCGTTATTCCGGGGCTTAATGTCTCGCCGAACGGACGTATTGGTATGCCAATTGTCTTGGCCGCGGTTTCGTACATTGTGATGATTTACGCGGGTGCCAAGAGGTATGGCCTTGGTAAGTTCATTCGCTCCTCGGTAGTGATTCCGAACTTGCCACCGCTATTGCATCTTTTGGTGGTACCGATTGAGTTTTTCTCTACGTTCATCTTGCGGCCGGTTACCCTTGCTATTCGTCTCATGGCGAACTTCCTTGCTGGACACATCATTCTGGTTCTTCTCTTCTCTGCTACGAACTTCTTCTTCTGGCAGCTGAATGGTTGGACCGCACTGTCTGGACTAACCATTATTCTGGGCTTGGCTATGAGCCTGTTCGAGATTCTGGTTATCTTCCTACAGGCGTACATCTTCGCTCTTTTGACGGCGGTGTACATTGAGCTGTCCTTGCACGCTGATTCGCACTAAGGACGAGGTCGACGAGCGCGACCGAGTAAACCACCTAATTTAAACCATCGACATTCAGTCTTGAGACAGACTGAAATTCTACGAAAGGGAACGACTTTCACCATGAACGAAATCATTCTGGCAGCGGATGCCGCTTCGAAGTTTGAAGGACTGGGCACCATTGGTTATGGCCTGGCGGCTATCGGTCCAGGCATCGGTATCGGTATCGTTGCCGGCAAGACCGTTGAAGCTATGGCCCGTCAGCCAGAAATGGCTGGCCAGCTGCGTACCACCATGTTCCTGGGTATCGCCTTTACTGAGGCCTTGGCACTTATCGGTCTCGTTGCCGGCTTCCTGTTCTAAGAGCTCGAGTTTTCACACCGAATCTTTTAAGACGGGAGACCAATGAATAACGTCGTTTACTTGCTTGCAGCAGAGGGCGGAGACAACCCAGGTTCGGGTAGTTTCTCTGTTCTTCTGCCCAAGAACTATGACATTTTCTGGTCTTTGCTGTGCTTCATCGTAATTCTGTTGCTGTTCTGGAAGTTTGTAATTCCTATGTACAGCAAGATGTTGGCAGAGCGTGAAGACCGGATCGAGGGCGGCTTGAAGCGTGCCAAGGCTCAGCAGGCCGAGGCCAAGGCTGCTCTGGAAAAGTACAATGCTCAGCTGGCTGATGCTCGTGCAGAGGCAGCCGAGATCCGCGAGCAGGCGCGCGAGCGCGGCAAGCAGATCGAGGCCGAGGCCAAGACCAACGCGGAAGAAGAGTCCCGCCGCATCGTCGCCAATGGCGAGAAGCAGCTGGAGGCTTCCCGCTCGCAGGTTGTTACTGAGCTGCGTTCCGAAATGGGCCAGAACTCCATCAACCTGGCGGAGAAGATTCTGGGCGGCGAGCTTTCCGACGCCTCTAAGAAGTCCTCCACCATCGATGGCTTCTTGTCCGAGCTCGACTCTGTGGCACCGGCCGGAAAGTAGGCAACTATGAAGGCAGCTAGCCGCGAAGCACTCGCAACCTCGCAATCTCGCTTGGATGAGATCCTTGCTGGCGAGAATAACGTCGCCACCGCCGCGCAGGCGGGCCTGGATATCTTCGAGGTTGTCGATGTCTTGGATGCAGACCGCGAATTGCGCGTCGCATTCACCGATATCGCCGCTCCGAGCGAGGCACGCAAGTCCCTGGCTGAGACCCTGTTTGGCTCCAAGATTTCCGGTGGCGCATTGCGCATCATCCAGGAAGCTGCGGCCGCACAGTGGTCCACCCCGAAGGACTTTGTCAAGGGCTTGGTGTCCCTGGGCCGCCGCGCACTGCTGCGCGGTGCTGAGGCGCAGGGGCAGCTGGGGCAGGTAGAAGACGAGCTCTTCCGCCTGTCCCAGATCCTTGACCGTGAGGGCGAGCTCACCCAGCTGCTTTCCGACCGAACTGCTGATTCCGCCCGCAAGCGCGGATTGCTGGCAAACGTGCTCTACGGCAAGGTCACGATGTTTACTGAGGCACTGGTGCTTCAGGCCATCTCCCGCCCAGAGCAGAACCCGATTGATGATGTAGCCGCTTTAGCTGATTCTGCAGCAGACCTGCAGGACCGCACCATTGCGCGTGTTACCGCAGCGGGTGAACTAAACGAAGGCCAGCAAGCAGTACTCGCTGAGAAGCTGGGCAAAATTTATGGTCGTGCGATGTCCATTCACTCTGAGGTTGACACCAGCCTCCTCGGTGGCATGCGCATCCGCGTCGGCGATGAAGTCATTGATGGCTCTACGGCAGGCAAGATTGCCCGCCTGCGTGCCCAGATGGCATAGCCGAAACGACAGAAACGATTTAAGTAAGTGCTGGAAGATACTACCGAGAGCAGGAAGAACATGGCGGAGCTGACGATCTCCTCCGACGAGATCCGTAGTGCGATTGCGAACTACACCTCGAGCTACTCCGCGGAGGCCTCCCGTGAGGAGGTCGGCGTGGTCATTTCGGCAGCTGACGGTATTGCGCAGGTTTCTGGCCTGCCATCCGTTATGGCGAATGAGCTGCTCGAGTTCCCAGGCGGCGTGATTGGCGTCGCACAGAACCTTGACACCAACTCCATCGGTGTCGTGGTCCTGGGTAACTTCGAGTCCCTCAAGGAGGGCGACGAGGTCAAGAGGACCGGCGAGGTTCTCTCCATCCCAGTGGGCGAGGAATTCCTCGGCCGCGTAATTAACCCATTGGGTCAGCCGATTGACGGCATGGGCCCAATCAACGCTGAAGAGGAGCGCGTCCTCGAGTTGCAGGCACCGTCCGTGCTGCAGCGTCAGCCGGTTGAAGAGCCAATGCAGACCGGCATCAAGGCTATCGACGCAATGACCCCGATCGGCCGTGGCCAGCGTCAGCTGGTCATCGGTGACCGTAAGACCGGTAAGACCGCGGTTTGCATCGACACCATTTTGAACCAGAAGGCTAACTGGGAGTCCGGCGACAAGGATAAGCAGGTACGCTGCATCTACGTCGCAATTGGCCAGAAGGGCTCGACCATCGCTGGTGTGCGCCGCACCCTTGAGGAGCACGGCGCACTCGATTACACCACCATCGTGGCCGCACCGGCTTCCGATTCCGCCGGCTTCAAGTGGTTGGCACCGTTCTCCGGTGCAGCGCTGGGCCAGCACTGGATGTACCAGGGCAACCACGTCCTGGTTATCTACGATGATCTGACCAAGCAGGCTGAGGCCTACCGTGCCATTTCCTTGCTGCTGCGCCGTCCGCCGGGACGCGAGGCATACCCGGGCGATGTGTTCTACCTGCACTCCCGCCTGCTGGAGCGTGCTGCCAAGCTTTCCGACGACATGGGTGCTGGCTCCATGACCGCACTCCCGATCATCGAGACCAAGGCAAACGACGTCGGCGCCTTTATTCCGACCAACGTCATTTCTATTACTGACGGCCAGGTCTTCCTGGAGTCTGACCTGTTCAACCAGGGTGTTCGCCCGGCTATTAACGTCGGTGTTTCCGTCTCCCGTGTCGGTGGCGCTGCACAGACCAAGGGTATGAAGAAAGTTGCCGGTAACCTGCGTCTGGACCTGGCCTCCTACCGTGATCTGCAGGCCTTCGCGGCATTCGCATCTGACCTGGATGCTGCTTCCAAGGCTCAGCTGGAGCGCGGTTCCCGTCTGGTTGAGCTGCTGAAGCAGTCCGAGTCCTCCCCGCAGCCGGTGGAGTACCAGATGGTATCCATCTACCTCGCCGAGGCTGGCATCTTCGACGTCGTTCCCGTTGAAGACGTCCGCCGCTTCGAGGACGAGGTACACGAGTACCTCAACGCCAACACCCCAGAGGTCTTTGAGCAGATTTCCGGCGGCAAGCCGCTGACCGATGAGTCCAAGGACGCATTGGTTGCGGCAGCTAAGGATTTCCAGCCGACCTTCCGCACCTCCGAAGGCCATAACTTGGGCTCTGAGGCACCGGTAGAGCCTTTGGATGAAAACGACGTAAAGAACACCGAGCTCAACGTCTCCCGCAAGACGGCTAAGTAGAGTTCAGAACTCATAACTAACCGTCTAGATTAAAGAAGGGAGGAGAAACGATGGCTAATCTTCGCGAACTACGTGACCGCATCCGGTCCGTTAATTCGACTAAGAAGATCACCAAGGCCCAGGAGCTTATTGCTACCTCGCGCATTACCAAGGCGCAGGCCAGGGTAGAAGCATCTCAGCCTTATGCGACTGAGATGACCAGCATCATGAATAAGCTGGCCTCTGCCTCTACGTTGGAGCATGACATGCTGCGTGAGCGCGAAGACGGAAACGTCGCAGCCATTCTCGTGGTCACTTCTGACCGCGGTATGTGTGGCGGCTACAACAACAACGTCTTCAAGAAGGCCGCACAGCTGCAAGCTCTCCTGGAAAGCAAGGGCTACGAGGTAGTTCGGTACGTTACCGGCAACAAGGGCATCGGCCACTACAAGTTCCGCGAGGACGAGGTAGTTGGCAGCTGGGGCGGTTTCTCTCAGGACCCAACCTGGGAGGCCACCCACGATGTGCGCCGTCACCTGATTGATGGCTTTATTGCTGGTTCCAACGGCACTACCAAGGGCCGCGACGGCCTGCATGCGCAGGGTGAGGGCGCAGGTGTACGTGGCTTTGACCAGGTACACGTTGTCTACACCGAGTTTGAGTCCATGCTGACCCAGACTGCGCGCGCACAGCAGCTGTTGCCAGTTGAGCCGGTTATTCAGGATGAGGAGTACCACCTCGGTGACTCCGCTCTGTCCGACGCCGAATCTGCGGAGGATGTTGCCGCCGGATTCGAATTCGAGCCGGACGCAGATACGCTGATGGATGCTCTGCTTCCGCAGTACGTCTCGCGTATCCTGTTTGCTATGTTCTTGGAGGCTTCTGCCTCCGAGTCCGCTGCACGCCGTACAGCTATGAAGTCTGCTACTGACAACGCAACCGAGATGGTCGAAGACCTCTCCCGCGTGGCTAACCAGGCCCGTCAGGCACAGATTACCCAGGAAATTTCAGAGATCGTCGGTGGCGCTGGCGCGCTATCTGACAGCGCAGAAAGTGACTAGATTATGACTACAGCTCTGCAAGAGCAGAATGCACAGTCTTCGGCAGTCGCCGGTCGTGTCGTGCGCGTCATCGGTCCGGTTGTGGACGTGGAGTTCCCACGTGAGGCACTGCCGGCCCTGTACAACGCACTGCACGTCGACATCAAGCTCGAAGCTGTTGCAAAGACCGTCACCCTCGAGGTCGCTCAGCACCTCGGTGACAACCTTGTCCGTACCGTGTCCATGGCACCGACCGACGGCCTCGTCCGCGGTGCCGAGGTCATCGACTCCGGAAAGCCAATTTCCGTGCCAGTCGGCGACGTCGTCAAGGGCCACGTCTTCAACGCCCTCGGTGATTGCCTCGACGAGCCGGGTCTCGGCCGCGATGGCGAGCAGTGGGGAATCCACCGCGAGCCGCCAGCGTTCGACCAGCTCGAGGGTAAGACCGAGATTCTGGAGACCGGCATTAAGGTCATCGACCTGCTGACCCCGTACGTTAAGGGCGGCAAGATTGGCCTGTTCGGCGGTGCAGGTGTGGGTAAGACCGTTCTCATTCAGGAGATGATTACCCGTATCGCCCGTGAGTTCTCCGGTACCTCCGTCTTCGCCGGCGTCGGCGAGCGTACCCGTGAGGGCACCGACCTCTTCCTGGAAATGGAAGAGATGGGCGTGC
>ERZ500979.122-NODE-122-length-26901-cov-5.300492_pt1 | contig 26901 bp, 15 predicted proteins | sample MGYA00248864_ERZ500979 | MGnify/ENA primary metagenome ERZ500979 (study PRJEB25958, sample SAMN03398550) | human skin metagenome | study: EMG produced TPA metagenomics assembly of the Human Skin Microbiome Metagenome (human skin metagenome) data set.
GATACTTTGAAGAACGGAGTGGGGTCAAGTGTGGAGAGAATGACAATCCAGCCGAATATATTTTGGACATGATCGGAGCCGGTGCGACAGCCACCACGGATAAGAACTGGTTCCAACTGTACCGTGAAAGCCCACAGTACGCTGAGATGCAAAGCGAATTGGATAGGCTGTCTCGCCTTGGTACAGAGGCGCCCCTTTCAGCGGAAGCCAGCTCGCGTCTTAACCGTGAGTATGCTCAACCTTTCTTTGTTCAAGTGTCCGAGGTCGTCCGCCGTGCTTTTGCCTCATACTGGCGTAATCCGACGTATGTGATCGCTAAGCTGTTCCTGAATACGTTTGGTGGTCTCTTTATCGGTTCGAGTTTCTGGGGCCAGGGCGCCAAGACGTCGACAGCCAGTCTGCAAAACAAGCTGTTTGCTACGTTCATGTCGCTAGTGCTCTCGACATCGCTGTCGCAACAGCTTCAACCAGAGTTTATTGATCAGCGCAGCCTATTTGAAGTTCGAGAACGACCCTCTAAGATGTACAGCTGGGTGGTCTTCTTGCTTGGTCAAGCCATCGTTGAGATTCCATGGAACTTTTTGGGCGGCACATTGTTCTGGATTCCGTGGTACTACATGGTTCAATTCGGCAGGGAGAGCACTCGCGCCGGTTACAGTTGGGGCTTTTACATGCTCTTCCAGTTGTACTATTCGTCCTTTGCACAAGCTGTGGCTACCATCTCACCGAATGCTATGATTGCATCTATGTTGTTTGCGACCCTCTTTTCGTTTGTCATTGTGTTCTGTGGTGTTGTACAGCCACCGCCTCAGCTGCCTTACTTCTGGCGCAAATGGATGTTCCGTCTCAGTCCGTTCACGTGGATTATTGAGGGTATGATGGGTAACGTCATACACGACCAACCTGTGCAGTGCGAGCCGAAAGAGTTCAACGTCTTGTACCCACCATCGGGCATGTCGTGTGACGACTACCTGGGCGACTTTAGCTGGACGTTTGACAAGGCCCCACCGGAGTCGCGCACAGGTTACTATGAGCAGGGTCCGAACGGCACCTGCCACTACTGTGTCATGCGTCACGGTGAAGACTACTTGCAAAGCATCCTTCTCGATTCGTCGCACCGGTACCGCGACATCGGCTTCATTATTGCCTACATCGCTTTCAACTATGGTCTGTATATCTTTTTGTACTACGTATTCCGCGTGCACAAGTGGCGTATGCCCAAGATCAGCAGGACCAAGGCTACTCCTCAAACTAAGAATGAAACGGAAGGCAGCAGCAACATGCCCGACACGATCGAATCCGAAAAGCAGGTGCCACCTGAGCGCAGCTAGGATGCTCTGATGGCTTGGCGTCCAGGGACTGGTTCAAGTCCGCGGCCCCCGACTTTTCTCAGCATCGACTAATTATTTTTGGGCGGATAGGCCGGGGCCTGTCCTTTGGTAGATGTACGTAAGCCAATGGGATTTCCTGCACGATTTTCTACTATGCAGCCTCATGCATGGTTTTTAGGTCAGGTGCCAGGGCCGTGGACCAGCGAGGGCTGCGCTAGTCCAGTGTTGTTTTCCGCCAGCGCCCGGACCAAGAAGGCTTGTTGGCCCCCCAGCAAAAAAAATCCACTCGCTCGCCGGTGTATTCTTCGAGCCCAAAGCACACCGTTCACGGCACTTGCGCAAGTCTGTCCGTGCGTGAACGCATAATGCAGCGAACCGAGGGACTTGGCCTTGCGCCCCCTCATAATATATATCCTATGATGGACGGTGGCCAAACGACTCCGACCACACATGATCATGAATTCCTATCAGCTACGTCCCATCCGGGCATGACAGATTCGCCCATGGCTCAGCCGCCGAGCATGTACACACACATATCTCAGGGTGATAAAATCATGACACCGTCACCCCATCCTGCTCAGCCCTCTCCGGATACACCTCTGGGCAAGCCGTTGGAGCGGCCATTCGGCACGCCCATAGAACTGTACGACCAGGGTAACCGTCGTGCACGTCCCACTGTGCCGATGAACACACTTGATCCTGAGGGTGTCAATAATCTCTTTCGGAGACTCTCGACACGCACCCGTCGATCAAACACACAGCGCCACTCCAACTTTGTGGGACCAAGCGCTGACTCTGCTTCATATGTGGCGTTCGGCGAAGCATCGCCGAATTTCGCATCACCTTATATGAACGCGTCTGATTCCAAGTTTGTGACAGAGGCAGATGTGACGTCTAATAGCGCAGGCGTTGAAGCGACGTATGATCCCTTTGATGAGAAACACAAATTTGACTTGTCGTACCTGTTGCGAGAAGTGTATCGTGAAATGGCTGAGCGAGGCACCGAGCAGCGATCCATGGGTATTGCATTTCGCGACCTGCGTGTGACGGGATACGGTACGGGCGCCCAACTCAATGAGACGTTTGGCTCATGTCTTATGCTGCCTATTCGCATGATCTCCAACATCCGAGAAATGATGCACCGCCCCGTCAAAACCATCCTGCAAGACATTGAGGGATGCGTCAAACCAGGTGAAATGCTGCTCGTCTTGGGCCGCCCTGGTAGTGGGTGTACGTCCCTACTCAAGGCACTTGCGTCGTATCGCGATGGGTACCGCAGCGTGGACGGCACGATCTTGTACGAAGGTCTAGATCACCGCAGCATCGACGGCCCACTGCGCGGCGATGTGGTTTATTCGCCCGAAGACGATGTGCATTTTCCAACGCTCACTGTGGGCCAGACGCTGCGCTTTGCCACTGCCACACGCGCGCCGAATACCAAGTACCGCATCACGCTCGGTGAGACAGGCGATCGTCGAGAGTACGTCGACGGCACGCGCGAGGTCTTAGCCACCGTACTGGGCCTGCGACATACCTACAATACCAAGGTCGGAAACGACATGATCCGCGGTGTGTCGGGTGGTGAGCGAAAGCGTGTGAGTATTGCCGAGACACTAGCCGCGCGTGCCAAAATCGCGCTCTACGACAACTCTTCGCGAGGCTTAGATGCATCTACGGCTCTCGAGTTCGTCACAGCTCTACGCATCCAGACCAACATCGCCAACTGCACGACCATCGCCTGCATTTACCAGGCTGGTGAAAACATCACGAAGCTGTTTGATAAAGTGGCGCTTCTCAATCAGGGTTACTTGGTGTACTTTGGCCCTGTGGCACTGGCCGTCGAGTATTTCAAGTCGATTGGTTTTGAGCCCCTCAATCGTCAGACCACCGCCGATTTTCTTGTCGCTTGCACGGACACGGGTGGTCAAAATGTGAATCCTCACTTCCCAGGTCCTGTTCCCCGCTCGCCCAAAGAACAAGCGCAAGCTTTCCGGGATTCATGGATCGGCGCTGCCAACCGCACCGAAATCGACAACTATATCGCTTCGATGATGGCTCGCCAGACGAAGCAAAATGCGGACCATTACGTGAACCTTGCGCGAGATGAGCGAGCCAAATACACTTTGCGAAGCAGTCGCTACCTGCTATCGTGGCCCATGCAAGTACAGCTGGCCCTCAGGCGCCGTGCACAGATTGCCATGGGTGATATGGGCACGCACATTACTGTCGTGCTTGCTGCGCTATTCCAGGCGCTCATTATTGGTTCCGTGTTCTTTCAGCTGCCGAAAAACTCAGCTGGCTTCTTCTCACGTGGTGGTGTATTGTTCTTCTCGCTCCTGTACAATTCCTTCACAGGCATGTCGGAAATCTCGCTGTGCTACGAGCAACGCCCCATCGTGATTCGTCAAAAGCGATTTGCCATGCTGCATCCCTCCGCGGATGCACTGAGCAATACCATCCTCGATTTTCCCATCCGTGCCGTCTCCATCTTTGTGTTTGATATCATTGTGTACTGGATGACGGGTCTGAATGCCGATGCTGGCCGCTTTTTCACGTATCTTGGTGTGACGGCTCTTGTCACGTACTGCATGACTTCCTTTTTCCGCATGATCGCCTCGGCCACCAAGTCTGAGCCGTTAGCAACAACATTTGGCGGTCTGGCCGTGCTTGACGTGGCGCTCTATACCGGGTATATGATCCCGCGCAAGTCGATGAAGCCTTGGTGGAAGTGGCTCAACTATTGCAATCCCGTCGCGTTCGGGTTCGAGGTGCTTCTGGCGAACGAATACCATGACTCCTTATTTGACTGTGAGCAGCTTGTGCCTGTTGTGCCTGATCGGCAAATCGATCTCGCGAACCAAGTGTGTCCTGTCATGAGTGCTCAGCCAGGCGAGGCCATGGTCAATGGTGACAGGTATTTGCGTGACATGTACGACTTTTCGTGGGACAATCGCGTACGCAACTCGATGATCATCCTAGCCTTCTGGGTCTTTTTCATCTTGTGTTTTCTGTACGCGTCCAACCACCAAATCGATCCAGCAGCGTTGGGTGGTGAGATGCAATTTGAGCGCTCTAAGGCGAAACACATGAAGAACCTACCGTCAGCGAATGACCAGGAAAAGGCGCTCGAAGAAGACGCACCTGCTGAGACGCAGGATGCAGCTGAGCCGCCACCCACCAAGGGAGGTGGCCATCTCAAAGTGTCTGACGCAGTGTTCAGTTGGGACAACATCACGTACGATGTCATGATCAAAGGCAAGCCTCGCCGTCTGTTGAATCATGTGTCGGGCTACGTCGCGCCGGGCAAGATGACAGCCTTGATGGGTGAGAGTGGTGCCGGTAAGACCACGCTTCTCAACGTCTTGGCCCAGCGCACCGATGTTGGTGTTGTAACTGGCGATTTCACTGTCAATGGTCGGATTCTCCCCAAGTCGTTCCAAGCCGATACTGGCTATTGTCAGCAGCAGGATGTGCATTTGGCGCAGCACACGGTGCGTGAAGCCCTGCAGTTCTCGGCAATGCTTCGTCAGCCGCGTGAGACGCCGAAAGAAGAGCGTCTAGCGTATGTGGAAACCGTCATTGAGCTGTTGGAAATGGAACAATTCGCTGATGCTATTGTTGGCGATGTGGGCCAAGGTCTAAACGTCGAGCAGCGCAAGCGACTGACGATTGGCGTAGAGCTGGCAGCGAAGCCGAGTCTGCTGCTGTTCTTGGATGAGCCGACGTCGGGTCTGGATGCGCAGGCAGCATGGTCAGTGGTGCGGTTCCTGAAGAAGCTGGCATCGGAAGGACAGGCGATTCTGTGTACGATTCACCAGCCAAGCGGAGAGTTGTTCAACCAGTTTGATCGACTTTTGCTGCTGCAGAAGGGAGGCCGGACGGCGTACTTTGGAGATCTCGGACCGAACTCGATGACACTGATTCGATACTTTGAAGAACGGAGTGGGGTCAAGTGTGGAGAGAATGACAATCCAGCCGAGTATATTTTAGACGTGATCGGAGCCGGTGCGACAGCGACAACGGACAAGAACTGGCACGACCTGTTCTTGCAGAGCGATCTCAACCGGCAGCTGCGCGAAGAACTGGCACATATTTATGCTACGAAGCGTCATGTACAAGACGAGACATCCTTAACGTCGATGCGAGAGTATGCACAGCCGTTTATCGTGCAGCTGTATGAGGTCACAAAGCGAGCATTTATCGCGTACTGGCGCAATCCTCTGTATATATACACGAAGCTGATGCTGAACTTTGTGTCTGGCCTGGGTGTGGGCTCGAGTTTCTACAAAGAGGGTGAGAAAAACTACTACATTGCGTTGCAAAATCGTCTGTTTGCAAGTTTCATGGCTTTGGTCTCTGCCACGTCATTGTCACAGCATTTGCAGCCGGAGTTTATCCGCTTCCGTGGTCTGTTTGAAGTACGTGAGAAGCCTTCCAAGATGTACACTTGGCCCGTCATGGTGCTGAGCGCCTTGATTGTCGAGATTCCATGGAATCTCTTCGGTGGTACGACGTACTGGCTGCCATGGTACTATCTGATTCACTTCCCGACGGACAACAAGCATGCAGGTTACAGCTGGGGGCTGTACATGCTATTCCAAATTTACTACTGTACTTTTGCGCAGGCCATGGCCGCCGTGAGTCCGAACGCCATGATTGCCTCGATTTTGTTCTCTACATTCTTTTCGTTTGTGGTGGTGTTCTGTGGTGTGGTGCAGCCGCCGAATCAGATGCCGTACTTTTGGCGCTCCTGGATGTTCCAACTGAGCCCCTTTACGTGGATCATGGAGGGCATTCTCGGCAACGCTGTGGGTGGTGCGCGTGTCGAGTGTGATCCACAACAGGGAGAGATGCAGACCATCCGGCCCCCTGAGGGTATGACGTGCAAAGAACACATGGAGCCCTTCTCGTATCCCTCTGGCCCGCATGCGCCGCCAGGCAGCCAGGGCTACTATGTCCAGGAGAATGATGGCACATGTTCCTTCTGTCTGTACCGCTACGGCGATGATTACCTCTCTACGGTCCGAATGGATGCGGGCAACAAGTACCGAGACCTTGGTATTATTGTCGCCTACATTGCATTTAACACTGCCCTGCTCTTCCTACTGTTTTGGCTCTTCCGCATCTACCGCTTTGGCAAGAACAAGAACGCCAAAAAAACCAAGACGGCGCCGTCCGGTCCCGAGGAACAGCTGCCCATTCCCACGGGAGCCATGCAATTAGAGACGCCCGCGATGGCCGTCAATGTACCGCATGCACTGGGCGCCAGTGTCACAAACATGTTTGATGCAGCACACCATGACCACGATGGATCCAGACTAACATCGTCGTACATCCACCCAGACCTGGTGACGTCCAAGACGCAGCTCATGTCGGAATCGCCCCTGCTTGACCAAGACGAGATCGTGAGCACGCCCATGTCTCACCCCCTCGAGCCACGCAAGCGGCACAAGTTCCCTCATGAAGACTCGATGTACATGGAGACGGACGCGTATGACTCGCCTGCCTTGCACAGCCCGCACGACGACTCGAGCAATATGGAGACATGGCACACGTCAGCGGGGGCAGTGGCACCGTCTGGGCCGCCGATCCTGCAACCGGAGGCGACTTCTGCACAGCCACGGCGCACAATGTCGGGCATTTCATACTACTACCACTAGCCATATGCCATGCAGGCCATGAGAATGGCGCGAATGTGGTCGCTTCGCAGAAACAACGCTCAGCGTATATTTACATGATGAATACCAGCAATAGCAATAGCAGCAATACCTGAAAGATTAGTTTTGCATCCACGTACCGCCACCAAGATCCAGACGCACCATCCGCCCACACGAGCATCGGCACGGGCGACGAAACGGTCCATCTGTGTCATGGCCCGCTGGAGTCGCGTCTGTGCTCGGTCCACATCCGCGTCCAGCTCGCCAAGCATAAGGACATGCTCATCAGTTTCTTGACCGATCAGCTGAGCTTGCGACCGCAGCGTCGACAGCGATGATCCAATGGTATCCAGTGCCTGGTCCTGATTCGCCAGGAGCATTTGCTGCTGCTCGCGTTCCCATGCCAAAGAAGTCGAGGCTGGGGTATCTGATGCCACGCTCGCACTAGACAAGCGCTGTAGCGCCTGTTCACTCTTTGATATAAACTCTTTCCGTCGATCTAGCTCACGGGCATCAATGCCAAAGCGATTGGCATCACTCTGCTCGACGATGCGCACCGTCTCTTTGACGTCACTCAGGTCCTGCCTCAGCTCATCGAGTGTGTTTCCCAGCGGCGTCCGCACACTTGCATCAAAAGGGGCCTCTCTGGATAGCTTTTCTGCATGACTCAGCGCCTGCTTTATATCATGCTCATAGTCCCAGTACGGATCACGCGGCATGCCACGCTCCACGACGGCCATAGCGCAGGCGTCCGTCTCAGCATAGGACGCGTGTCGTTCCACGTGCCAAGTCCAACGCGGTGTGGAGGGCCTCTCGAGCCAAGGGCGTGCCTTGTCCAGCTGAGATGCGGCTCCTGGTGGCCTGGGCCGCATGTCTCGTATGGTGCCTGTGCTGGGGCGCACAAGCTCAAGTACCCGTACGCGTGAGTCTGCGGCACAATTGGCACAATTATAGTGACAGTGCCGCCCATGCTGCTCCTCTCCTCGAGATGATGGAGGCGGCCGGACAAGTGTGGCCTCATGCCTTCTTCTCGCTCGTTTCTCGCATTTGGTCCCACCCATCAGCGGGTGGTGAGCTAAAGGACATGTCGTATGAGCGCCTTTATCATCACATGGAAGGCGTCTTGCGGTCGCTAGCCGTTGATGTGCACGATGCATATCCGGAAAGCCATCTGGAGGAATGGCGCACCTTAGTGGCGCAACATGCACAAGCAGCGAAGGTCGAATCGTATTATCAGATGTTTGAGGCAGGCTCGAATCTCCGTTCGCTTAATGTACCGTGTGATACGTTTGTGCATGTAAATGGCCATGCCTACTGCTCACTTCCGGCCGCGCGGCAGGCCATTCAGGCACTAAACACATCGTCCCCCCTCCTTGCTCACGATCACGTACACCCATCGCATACGACTCCTGGGCCTTCTCTCGTGCTGTATGCCGACCCATACTCCACAAGTATTCACGAATTCCACGACATGCTGCACGCGCTGTCCAGTACGTCGCACGTCAAGTACGTCTTTCGATGGCGGCCGTCTGTTGCATCAGTGAAGTCACGTCCCATGTCGCGCTACTTTTCTGGATTCGGGACGACGATGCATTTAAAAAAGGTGGACTATCTCGTCTTGGATGATAGGCATATCGACAAGTCGCACCACGCCGAACTGCCCATGTCGCATGAGCCTGATCGAGTGCGCATCTTCTCAGACCAACTTCAAAACAAGCTCCACCGTCTCTTGGGCACGAAAAGGCCTTCCGTGCAAGACGCTGTGACGCGGCACAGCAACCTGACTATTTCAGAGTTGGCCCAGCTGGATGTAGCGGCTACACATGCGATCTTGTCGTCTGACGATCCCATGTCAACGTGGGAGTCTATTGTGCTGGATTTTCCCATTCACTCGGGCACGCTTTCTGACTACATGGATACTGTACCCGACGATGATACAATTTTGGATACTTTGAACAACGTCGAAAAACGGTTGATATCACCAGGTATAACTCAGCTATGGATCAATGGACTTCCTGTGCCTGTTACAGAGCTGCAACCTCTTTCGTTTATCAAAAGGATGCATGACGAACTTGATCTCATCGAGGCCTTCGGGGCGTCTGAGCTAGGCATCTCGCCGGATGGAGCCGAAATGATCATGACGAATCCCAGTGTGAATGCTGCCTTCGCACCTATCCAAGCGGCACCGCAGTTCTACGATGCAAGCGATGCCCTCGAGTCGAGCTCAGAGCTTGGCATGCCCGTGATTGCTTGGGTGAATGACCTGTCGAATTCCATGTACGCCGACTGGCCCAAGACACTCAAAGACATGATGCGCTACCGTTGGATGAGTGGACTGCCGCTCATCCAGCAAAACTTTTTCCAACTGGTCGTTCTACTGGACATGCGTGATCCTCGGGCTCTTTTGCTTTTGGGCATGTACTTGGACGCCACACTGATGGATTATGCTATACGCTGGGGCATTGTGCCCCTCCTGGAAGACGAAGACTGCCATGTTCTAGCACAGCTTCTTTGGCTCGGTATGGAGCAGCTAGCAGCGCTAGAAATACCCCTCTTCTTGCAAAAGCTTGCCGCGACGCCACTTACACCTGAAGGTCGTGTGGATCCGAAACAGGCCCGCGCTGTGCTCCGATCCATGCTCCCGGCAAGTGCGCAGGAAGACAATGAGCTGATGGCCTTCTTGAATGGTGGCGAACGCATCTCTGGCTACAAGCGCCTGCTTGAACTGGCGAAAAGCTACTTGGGCCGTCTGCATACGATGAAGCGTCCGGGCTCCTCTGGTGTTGCCTATTTCAATGGTCAAGAAGTCAGCTTAGATGAACATCTCATATCACAAGTCTTTGCTGCTACCAAGTACCAGCTGCAGATGGCATGGGACGATATCAGGGATGGGTATATTGACAGCCAGGATCGATACACGCGCTATTTCTATGATCTGCGCGACACAAAATCGAGACGCTCTGCTCTTGTGACGATGGTCGAAGATGCCCAATCTTTTGTGCGTCCGTCCGTCTATGTACGCCTGCCAGATGTGACACGCGAGCTTGGAGAGCATGCCAGACCCATCCGCGACTTCTTGTACAGTCCTGGCGACACGAGTGTATCGATCCGCCTCTTGGGCGATCTGAATGACCGTGCCACGCTCGACATTCTTCTTCGTGCGCTAGAAGCGATGGAAACGACTCCTTTTCGCCTTTCGTTTGTGCACACCGGCACATCAGATGGTTTGTTGTCTGAATGGCTCCTGCAGGCCATGCACGCCGGCGCTTTGTCCAACATGTCGCACAATGACTTGTACCACGCACTCGAATCAAATAATCTCGCTGCGTCGCTGGAGAATCTTCGTCAGAAGTATCACATTCCAACGACCAAATACTCGTGGAGCCAAATCAGCCTTGCTTTCTCACAGGCCCTCGAGTTGAAGCACGTCGGGCCCATCATTCTACTCAATGGGCAGAGCCTAGACCACATTCAGGGGGTCAGTCAATTTGATATCGAGTCGGTGGTAGCATGGGAAGACGAAGTGCATGTTCAGGCACTCCTTAATGCTCTGGATGTACCGGATGAAACTCGAGAGAGCCGTGCGCAAGTCATCGAGTTTGCCGTGTCGGTTGTCGGATCGAACTTTGCCAAGAACTCGGACCAGGAAGGACCCATGGAATCCGCACCTCAGAAACGAGACCCATCGGGCATGTATCTTCACAACTCTGACCTGATGCTGCGCATGGGCCAAGACTCTGCTCCGATCCATATCACAGGTCTCCTGGATCCATTGTGCACGAATGCGCCGCAGCTCGTTAGCCTGCTGCGGATGATGTCCACGTTTAGCTGTGTGCGTATATCACTGATGCTAAACCCTCGCATTCGAGTACCTTCTTTGCCGTTTAATCAATTTACTCGATTTGATTATCGAACTCAGCCACGATTTGATGAACACGGTCAGGAAGACATGCCGAGCTTGTCATTCGAAAGTTTGCCCGAAAGTTCTGTGCTTACGATGCAAATCCATGCGCCACGCTCGCTTGTGGCGATGGCCGACGAGGCCGTGTATGATCTCGATAATATTCGTCTCGCCGACGTGCATGGCAGACTGGATACCGTCTATTCTGTGAACAGTATCTTGGTCGAAGGTCATGCTCGTGCTGAACATGGCCCTATTCCAGAAGGACTGCAGCTGGTGCTGTCCAGTGATGATCAAAGATCTCAACTGGATACCATTGTCATGGAGAACCTTGGGTACTTTCAATTCCGTGCCCAGCCAGGTCGCTGGACTCTCCGCATTCGGGAAGGACGCAGCCAGGACTTGTACGAAATGACGAGTGTCGGCGCGCTTGGATGGTCGAGTCCACCTGTCAGCCATACGGGTGCGGCCATAACTCTCGATACGCTCGAAGGTGTTACCATTTTTCCCACCTTCCGCAAGCATAAAGGCAAAGAAATGGAGGAGCTGATTTCCAGTGTCGATATGGCCGAGTCGCTGGCGACGAGCAAATTCTCTTCGTTGGTACATCAGGCCGTTTCTTACGTTGGTCAGCTACTTCGTCCTATGCGTTCAAAGGGCAAACATGCCGAGATTAATGTATTTACATTGGCCAGTGGACATCTATACGAGCGCATGACCTACATCATGATTCTGAGTGTGCTGCGTCACACGAAGAGCAGCGTCAAATTCTGGTTCGTGGAGAATTTCCTATCGCCTTCGTTCAAGTCATTTATTCCTCATCTGGCTCAGGCCTATCACTTCGATTACGAGTTAATCACCTACGCCTGGCCAGAATGGTTGCGCGAGCAGACAGAGAAACAGCGTATGATTTGGGCATATAAGATCCTGTTTCTCGATGTTCTTTTCCCCCTCGACTTGGATCGGGTCATTTTTGTGGACGCTGATCAAATTGTGCGTACGGACCTCAAGCAACTCGTGGACATGGACCTGCACGGTGCTCCATACGCCTATCCTCCCATGGGTGACGATAGTGAAGACATGGATGGCTATCGATTCTGGAAGCAGGGCTATTGGAAAAATGTGCTTCGTGGTCATCCCTACCACATTTCAGCACTATATGTGGTAGATCTGAAGCGCTTCCGCTCTATTGCGGCAGGCAACATTTTGCGTGTTCATTACCAGCAACTGACCGCTGACAAAAACTCACTGGCGAATCTCGACCAAGATTTACCCAACAATCTCCAGCCCTTGCTGCCGATTCATACGCTTGACAAAACGTGGTTGTGGTGCGAGACGTGGTGCTCTCATGACTGGCTTCCACAAGCCAAGACTATTGATCTTTGCAGTAATCCCAAGACCAAGGAGCCCAAACTCGATCGAGCCCGTCGCCAAATCCCAGAATGGACTGAACTGGACAATGAGGTCGCTGCGTTCGCAGAATCACTGCGTTCACCATCATATTCCACGCCTCATGATGAGTTGTGATCAATTGTAGGTATATTTGCTAGCTATACATAAAGAGTGACTCAATGGTGAGACGTTATTCGCGGGGGTCCAAGCCGCTCGTGCCTTCTTCAGACGCATCGTGCTCATGGACTTTGCGGCTATCCAAGTAGCGCTGTAAAAACAAGGGCAGTGCACTCGCGATACTTAGGAGAACGAGTTTGATTATCATGTCCCATGTCCAAATGCGCTCAAAAAGAATGGTCAGAGTGCCAGACGCCAGCATGCTGGACCCACCAGACGCAGAAGCAACATTAGTTCCGGCTTGCTTAGATGAGGCAGCAGTGCTCTGTTGAATAGCCGTGGCCACATCTTGTAGGATATCACCAACTTGCGCAGTGCAAAAGTTCCATGGTATACTGCCGATGGCCATCGTCACGGCATAAGGAAGGAGGGGAACGGCAAGAACACCGCATGCAATGTTCATCATACCGTATGGCACAATAGGAAGTAAGCGCAGAAACAAGAGGTATGTCCATAGGTTGTTCTTCTGCTTTCGGTCATCGCCTGATACGGCAGAATCATGGCTGGTAGACACTTTTTGGAGTGCGACACGCATCGATTGCAGCGGTCTCGACAGCTTAGGAAAGACCGTCACAAGGTCTGCAAATGGCGCCGCAAGAAGGTAGCACAACACACCACCCACCGCTGTGAAGATAGACGCAAAGAATGCGCCAGCATATGCACCGTACATAGCACCGTAAATGATGTTGGTAATGAGACTGCCCGGAACACAGAAAGCTTGCTTCCATACAAAGAACGTAGTGAGCACGAGGAACACATGGATCATCGCGCCGTAAGAACTGGATGCGTATGTGCGTAAAGATTGACACATATCGCGCATCTCACTCAGCGTGAGACTCGTCAAATGAGTGGGGAAATGAAGTGGAAGCGTACTGAGGCACAAACCCAATACAAACGTAGCTCCCAAGAAAAGAAGACCTAATAGTACAACTTTGAAGGCGTGAGGTGCCAGCATGTTCCAAGAAAAAGACCGAGAACTAGGATCGATATCGGCTCGTGCTAGAGACGCACCTGAGGTAGAAAAGAAACTCCATAGCCGATTCATTCCAATATATGACAGGAACGACTTTGAATCGGCATTGGGAGATACAGCTTCTTCATCAGGACTACTCAGGCTCCAAGAAAGTGAAGGTGCCACAGAGTCTAGGCTGCTTGGTGGACTCGGCAGTCTTGAACGGGAGCTCCATAACTCAGGCCACGGCGTCTCATGCTTCGAGGCATCCATTTGTGCCCCGCTAAAATGGACCGCTTGTGGTTGTGGCGAGACTGTATGGTCTTGTGAGTCGAATGGTGGAAATCTAGCGAATTCTTGTATGGCTCCCGAGCCTTTGATAGGACGTTCGCCATTCACTGGTGAAAGAGGTGGACTGCAATCATTCAAAATCATGCCAGAAGCCCGTCGAGCAGATGGCATCACTAGGTGCATGTTTCGGCTAGTTTCGTTGGATGCATATGCACTTGCGACGGGTTCGAGGGATATTGTTTCTTGCTTCGACAGATAAGGCGTGTCTGATCGAACCGCAGGAACGTCGGGCGGAGTTGACTTGCCACTAAGCAAAGAAGACGAGCGTGGACGGCTCCCAGGACGCCGACCATAATGTAAAATTACATCGGGTGTACCAGGACCTCGATCAAAATCATCGGTTCGCGATATATCAGAAAAAGAGCGCATGGTCAAGGCACTATCTGCCAATTGATTGATGGACGCCACCATGTGCCTTCCATACATCCGCTTCCATGGTGAACGCGAGCGTCCATCATTTGGTCCAGGTAGAACTGGCCCCCGGGCCGCATCCATATTCGCGAGTGTCGTATTCAAACACGTCGCAGCGTGGAGGAAAAAAGGTCCAGGGTTGAGCCGCTAGAGGTAGAATTCCTGCAGTACCAGGTCCAATTTTGAATACATGGGCTTCCTCCCGCATGCGAAAAGCACTGATTTGCCGCAATCGTCACCCATACCGATCGGCCGAAGCTTATTTGGCAGCTCAAGTCCGCGGAATGCGCCGTGGCATAATTTGTCAGCCTGTCTGCCAAGCAAGTATGCGTCTGGCGCTTAAGCCTCCACAAGGTCCAACGTAGCCATCGTTCTCACATACGCGAGATGAATCAGCCGAATTCCAGAATGCTAAGGTCATGGGTGTCGAGTATACCACTCACACTTCGTGCAACACATCGGCTCCTAAGCACAGCAACACCTTATTCGCTTCATGGCTGTCGCATTCCACATCGAGCACTCTATGAGTTTAAAGGACGCGATGTGATGAAATATTTGCAAGGTTGCATGACGAAAAATGTTCAATCTCTTGAAGAGTGTGTCATGTCTCAATCATTCAAGCAGGGCCAAAATGCTTTTTATACCTCTTTTTTAAATCCTCAAGGAAGGGTAATGGCGGATGCCTTTGTTCATATGATACCAACTGCCCAAGAGCCTTGTGTGCTCGTTGAGTTAGACGGCACCATATCGGAGGATTTAATCACATTCTTACGCCGCTTTAAACTCCGATCCAAGTTTCAAATCAAAGATGTGAGTAGTCAATGGGATGTTTTTCAAGTGTGGGGAAAAGGAGCTCTGGATATGACAGCCCTGCATACACAACCTGCCTCTTTTGCGTTCAAAGACATTCGCACACCTGATATGGGGTGGCGAGTGGTTGTACCCAAAGGGCGTGCGCTACCTTGGGAAAATGTGACAACTGCACTAGACACAGATTATACCATGCATCGTATTTCTCAAGGCGTACCAGAGGGGGCGCAGGACATACATATGGCATCAAGCCTTCCTTTGGAGAGCTGTATTGATTATATGCAAGGCGTGGACTTTCACAAGGGATGCTACATTGGCCAAGAGCTTACTGCCCGTACGTTTTTCACTGGATTAGTGCGCAAGCGCATTATGCCTGTCTCATTCAGCACAGAACCGCCACAATTGTCTCGATCCCTGGAAATTGATACCTGCACAAATATCCAGTTGCCGGACCCCGACGCTGATGTGCGCCTCAAGGAGCCTGACAGCCTTGGAAGCAATGAAACATCTAAGCCATCTCGATCACGCTCGGCTGGCAAGTTCCTGAGTGGAATCCATAATATTGGCCTTGCTATCCTTCGTTTTGAGCATGTCGACAAGGCCCAAAATGGAGAGGCTGAGCATCCAAATCTTGTCACAGAGGCCCCCGATGGAACCACTTTATACCTGCATGCTTTTAGACCTAGTTGGTGGAAGCAATGATGGTAAACTCGCGTGTTTATGTAGATTGAGCGTAATCTAAATAAACTGCATGTGTGTGCGCAAGGTGTCGGATGTTGTAATGGAGAGTGCAATTTTTTTGTTGGATAGTAATTTGACAGATTCCTGCGACTTGTTCAGCACTCACGATTTGTGATGCATTCTGAAGATACGGATCAGGAACCAACAGTAGATTCAGGATGGATTGACGCAGAAGGTGTAGCTGATCCCAATACATTCGAACCTATTTTCAATGATGAGGCCGAACAACCAACTTCCGCGGAAACCGAGGGCGAGAAAGGTAAGAACGTCCATCATGATATATTCCATCTCGTGCATGGAAAAAAAGCAACGGATGGTAAAGTGTCACGCCATATCGATACGCACGGATTTGATGTGCCTGTCAAATTTGGACATCTATTCAAACAACCAGTGGTTAGACAATGGATCCACGAAGGCAGCGTCTATCGCGAAAAAGACGAACGTATCCCGTCGCGATTCGAACTGTTTTTTGACCTGCTCTTTGTAGGAATTGCGCACACTTTAGCTGAGACTGCCACCTCGGAGGCCACAGGCTTCAACATCCTCAAATTCATATTGGAATACTTTCCCACGTGGTCCATCTGGATGGATGTTCGTACGTTCCTGAATGTTTCAGGTACGGACGACGTCAAGGAGCGGATTGGTCTTCTTGCTTATATGATTCTTTTGAATGGTTTCTCCGCAAATGCTGCTTCTCTCCAAATCAAAAATGCTGCTTCGCCGCAAGATTTGGGTATCCCCAAGCACGGATACCATCATAAAAGAGGTGCATTGGAAGAATCCACTTGCGAGGACACTTCCTGTCTCGCGTTCTACTTGGGAAGTGGTTACTGGCTTGTCGATGGCTATGAAAATGCTATACACGCAGCCATTGCTTTTTATCTTGTGCTTCGTCTGGTTCGTATCCTGCTTTATCTCTTTTATGGCTGGATGCTGCCAAATTTCCGACTCTCTATGTGGACAAATGCAGCTATACGCACGATTGTGTCAACGATATACATACCCATTATGTTCGTTTGGTCTGCGCCACTTATTTTGATCCTTATGTTTGTCGGTATGGTTTTGGAAATGCTCAATTCGTTCATGGTATTGTACACGGTGAGAACTTTGAACTATTATACCAAGAAGAGGACCGGCCGTCGGCTATATATCCCTGCTTTATCGCTCGAACATGCCATGGAGAGAACGACTCAGTTTGTCATCGTCGCCACGGGTGAGATGATAGTGAGCTCTACTTTCACAGCATCGAAAAAGTACGGCTTGACGGACAAGTTTGGCCGAAGTTCGTTGGCCATTTGTTGCTCGTTTTTTATTATTTGGCTATACTATGACGCAGATTCCTCCAGAACCTTTCAGCACGCGCTCCGTCGACATGCCATTACATCTTCAATGTTTTCAGCATTACATTTTCCACTGACGGCAGCGCTGATTTTGCTTGGTTCTTCACTGACACAACTGATTAACCTTCGTGACGAGTCCGATGGATACCTTTGGTTCTGGAGCGGTAGCTGCGCTGTGTACCTGCTTATCGTGGGTATCATTGGTCTGCTTCATCGAAACCTTGACAAGCACAACAGCACCCTTCTTCCAAGGTGGTGCCGACTTTCGCTCAGGTTTATCGTGGCCTTGATCATCTTTTTTTTGCCTTTGATGCGGAAAAATTGGGACACAATTGACTTTTTGGGTGTGAATACGGCACTCTTGTTTTTTTTGGTGAGTTTCGAGACCATCACCAAGGTGGGGGCCGTGGGGCGGCGTTACGATCAGCATGGGTCAGCGCTGGTTCACCGTGCCAAGCGCAGCAGTCGAGCCCGACGTGATCCAAAGGCTTCCGAGGCAATGCAAAGTGCTCGTGCGGAGCTTGAAGCCATGGGTGCCACTCGCCCTTCGCGGATGGCGAATAGGTTGCGTCTCAAACGTGAATTGTCATGGCACCCTTATGAGGGACTTACGTTGGCGGAGACAGGCGAGGAAGACGTGGGTATGGAGGGCGAATTGGGTCACTTGCAAGTCAAGGAGCTCAGCGCCGGACAACGCTGGGCGTATTGCACATAATTGTAGATACTTAAACTTATGCCGATGTTTGAGACTCACATCTGGCCAAATCTTTCATGCGTCCATCAATGAGAGCCATGACTATAGCCAAATCTTCTTGGCTGCACCCTGGCTCGAGCACAACGCTCGTGTCTATGCGCGAGGCTGTATCAAAGTGGGAGTGATGCTCATGCGTAGCAACAAACAATGCGTCACGAATGGAAGTTGACGTGTGATCCACGACAAGTGGATAATGGGCCAGGCGGCTCAGCATATTTGGTGACATGGACCTGCGGCGTTTGGGAGAAGGCGACGCGCTATTGTGGTCAGCGTGCAGCATCATGGATTTGGAGCGCTGTAAGCGCAAATTGTAGGCTCTTTGCACCGCCGAATCGGTCTTGAGAGACAAGTGTGACCGGTCATGCGCATTCTTGTCAAATAGATGCTCAAAAAGCGACGCACGCCGTGATTGACGCACAGGAGAGGCAGTCGAGTCCATACTGGTGTCGGGACTGGATGGCAACGTCTTACTGGCACTCTCGCGACGCGTTCGGAGCTGATTCCAGCGCCAGATATACGTAGCACCTAACAAAAACTTGCGTACAATTGAAGACATCAGTTGGCCCAGTTCATCGTCGACAATATAGCGCCCGCGGGTCAGGGCCTCGTAGCCATCGTTGCCCTGCGATAGGTAGTCGCGCGTGACCACTTTGTATGTTTTATTTAGATCCAAAGGCTCCTTGATTTGCGGCTGTTCACGGTGCACCATGACAATATCGTCATCGACTGATTCTTGGTCCTTCGAGTACTTGTACATATTGCGAATTTTTGTGCGTAAGTGCGTGCTGCATTCATTTGCGCCATCAAATGGCTGCTTCAGGAGGTGAACGCTTACGACACGCTTGCCCGGCGGACGACGCGAGTCCCATATCACCTGCATACCCGCCACCTGTGGGAATCGACCTTCTTGCTTGGGATACGTACTAAATCCATTCTCCAGAGCATCCCAAATATCTTGCCCGCGAAGTTCCTTAACAACAATGGCGTCTTCGAACGGCATAATTTCGATTAGGTTGCCCAGTGTAATGACGCCGGGTCCAAATACGCTGTCACTGCGGAGCGAACCGCCACATATGATACAGCAGTCAGCCATGCGCCCACCGGCTGATACTGTCGCATCCATTTCTTTTTCAGACTGAGACCGCAATTCGCGCTCCATAGAAATAAGTAGGATATCAGCGATTAAATCGCCGATGCCTGACTCGTCTGTCCGGACTTTGTTAGAACGCAGATCCCATTCATTCATCGTGAGGGCCACTGGTTGCTCCGTAGACTTGGAAATACGCGACATAAGTTGGTCAAGCATTTTCCGTAGCTCAGGAAGAGATGCAAGTTCGGGAGAAGTGACGTGTCGATGTACATCCAGTCGCTCGATTGTGCGTCGTCGAACAGCATTGTCATGTGGTTCAGAAAGAGTGAGCTTCACCTCACTCAGGTCATGAAAATCTGTACCACTTTTAATTATAAAGGAGTTGTTATCGTCTTCCGAGCCAGGAATCTTTTGGTCAAAAGAATCGCCTGAAAAGGTATCCGCGCCTCGACCAATGTAATACACATGATCGTGACCGCCTAGAATGAGATCGACACCATGCTGCGCAGGATCAGTATGGGATACAGCTCCAAGAGCACGGGCAATTTTGACATCATTCGGAAGACGACAATGTGTGATAGCAAGAATGAGCTCACACTGTTCTTTGCCTTCGCGCAGTTCTCGAGAGAGATTTTGGGCCACTTGGACCATGTCTCTGTATTCAAACTCCTTGGGAAACCCTGGTACAGTATCGAGCCATTCTTTCTCAACCAATCCAATGCATCCGATACGGACACCTTTGACGTCCATGACAAAGTAGGGTAGCGTCGTCTCGATCTGTTCGTCACGCTCATCGAGATCGTCATGAGACTCATCGTTGTTCGCTTCCCGCCAAGAAGCATCGACGACATTGGAAAACAGCCAAGGAAAGTTTGTTTTGCTCAGCAGACGCTGCAAATGTGGATATCCAAAGTCCCAGTCGTGATTTCCCAGCACGGCTGCATCGACCTGCATGGCATTGATAACAGGTACCATGTGCGCACCACGTGTGATGCTGCTCTCCATCGAGGGATTGAATAGGTCACCAGAAAATAGCACAAGTCCATTTCTGTCACGTTTCGCATGCTTGCTCCAATCAAAGGGCTTGTCCGGCACGGGTCGCTGGCATGCTTGGTCCTGTTCGCCCCACCTTGAGCGAAGTGCGTGAATCAACGCAGCAAACTGATCAGCACCTAATGTGCCCCCGTTGGATGATTTCTGTCGCACTCGGTATACACTGACACGTTAGGCAAGCGGCACACACTCATTAAAATGCAAGAGAGGTATCGTTATTCGCGACATGGCTAGGTATCAGTTACACGCCGAGCCCACCGTCATCGAATGTCTGTGCGCGGTCAGTATGGTCACGTGAAAATGGTGTCACCCCAGGACGGATGCACTGCCGCGTGTGGCTGCGCGTGATTTTTGTTTGGCCTCCACGACGCAGCTACAATCGCCACGTCCATTGCTTCACCATGCTATCTTTGCTTCCGAGATGGGGCGCGCATCGATTCCTCACCTATTCGACTGCTTTCCCAAAAGCATTGAGGGAATCTCGCTTTTTCAGCACATCATATGCGGTACCCAGCCAGGGTACGGCAGAATCCCGCCCAAAGCGTGAGACCAGCAAGACGAAAGCGTCGAAAAAGGTAGGAGATGTTCCCAAGAAGAAGAAGAAGGATCAGCCATGGGAGCGGCGTGATGAGAACACAGGTGAACTTTTGCCTCTCCCATACGATCGAAAGCCTACGAGGCGCTCACGCTTTGTGATTTACCTCATGGAACGTCTGCAAGAGCTTAAGAACAAGCCCGAGTTCCGAAAGACGGGTCGTAATGGCAACAGTGTACTGGACATGATTGCCGTATCATCTGCCATTGGATCCGAATGGAAGAATCTGCCGGAGTCGGAGCGTCAACGTATTGATCAGCTGCATGCTAAGCATGTGGCTCAATATGAGAAGGATCTGGAGGCGTGGAAGCACAGCCTGACTCCGGACGATATTCGGCGTCAAAACCAGTTCTTAAACTATCAGCGCAAGAATGGAAAGAAAGCTGTGCCTCGAAATATCTCTGCCCCTGACGAGCCCAAGCGGCCCATGTCGGCCTTCTTCCTCTTCGCCCAGGATCTGCGCGCGTCGATCGATACGAGCAGCATGTCCGTCACCGACTTTGCGCGACAGGCTGGCGCTCAGTGGAAGTCGCTGAGTGCTGCTGAGAAAGAGCCGTTTGAATCTCGTGCTCGTGCCGAGAAGGAGGAGTACCAGAGACGCATCGAGCAGTACAAGGCATCGTCTTCGATGTAGACCTACATATAAAATAGCGGCTCGTCCTACTTGCGGTTCGACAGGTAATGATGAATGAGACCAGCCGTTGACGAGTCGTGGCCCGTCGACAAGGCCTGTGATGGGTCGTGTTGTTCCAGCAGTGGCAGGATCTTTTTAGCTAGAACCTTGCCCAGCTCTACACCCATTTGGTCGAAGGAGTTGATGTTCCAGATAAAGCCCTGCGTCGCGATCTTGTGTTCGTAGAGCGTGATCATGGCACCAAGCGTCTTCGGCGTAATTTTTTGGACCATGATGCTGTTTGTAGGCCGGTTGCCAACAAACACTTTACTCTTGAGCAGCTCTCTGTTGGAGGCCTTATCGCCCAGGTCTTTCTTGACTTCCTCTTCCGTCTTGCCGAAAGCCAACGCCTCGGGCTGAGCGAAAAAGTTGGACAAGAGAATGTCATGATGCTTGCCAATGGGGTTCAGCGTCTCAATAGGCGCAATAAAGTCGCAAGGCACCAACTTCGTGCCCTGATGAATGAGCTGATAAAAGGCATGCTGCCCATTCGTGCCTGACTGACCCCAGATGACCGGACCCGTCTGATAGTTGACAGCCTCGCCAGTTTTGGTGACAAACTTGCCGTTGGACTCCATATCACCCTGCTGGAAGTAGTCGGCAAACTTGTTCAAATATTGATCATAAGGAAGCAGGGCATGTGACTGTGCGCCGAAAAAGTTGTTGTACCACACACCCAGCACAGCGAGAATCACCGGCAAGTTTTCCTCCAGGGGCGTCTGTAAATAGTGCATGTCCATCGCGTGCGCACCGTCCAGCATCTCCTTGAAGTTGTCATAGCCAATGGACAGCATAATGCTCAGACCGATTGCACACCAGAGACTGTAACGACCGCCAACCCAGTCCCAAAAGCGGAACATGTTTTCCTTGGCGATACCAAACTCCGTCACAGCAGCCTCGTTCGTGCTGAGAGCCACAAAGTGCTTGGAGACATGCGCCTTGTCCTTGGCTATATTTAAGAACCAGTCACGCGCTGTCACGGCGTTGGTGATCGTTTCGATCGTTGTGAAGGTCTTGCTAGCAATGATGAAGAGCGTCGTTTCGGGATCGCAGAGACGAAGTGCTTCGGCCATGTGCGTGCCATCGACGTTGGATACAAAGTGCATCTCAAGATCACGCTTCGAGTATGCGCGCAACGCTTCACAGACCATCACGGGGCCCAGATCCGAACCGCCAATACCGATGTTGACGACCGACTTGATCGGCTTGCCCGTGTATCCCTTCCATTCTCCAGAGCGCACAGAATCCGTAAAAGCATGCATGTGCTCGAGCTCAGGCTTGATTTCGTCGACCCCGGGCTCAGAAAGCTTCAGATCGCCTGGCAGGTCGCGAAGCGCCACATGCAATACAGCACGGTCCTCCGTCGTGTTGATGTGCTCACCACGGAACAGGGCATCGCGCTTCTCTGCCACATTCGCTTGTTTGGCAAGATCGATAAGCTTGCCAAAGATCTCTTCATCAATCAGGTTCTTACTGTAGTCCAGCAAAAGCGACACGTCATTACCCGGTGTCGTAAAGTGCTGCGAGAACTTTGCGAAGCGATCCTTGTCCGAACCAAACGCCTCGCGAAGATTGATTTTCCTAGTATCGTAGAGGTGCTTTAGTTCATTCCAGGCAGGCAGCTGTGTCAAACTGGGGGTGGCTGACATGTTGAGGAAGGCTGGCAAAACGAGTCCCGTGCGTCAACTTTTCCCGACACGCACGCACCCTGGGTTCAAGTGGAGGCGCCTTGAGCGACGGGGAAGTATGCACATCGAACGCCCAGCGAGCAAATGCTTTCTTTTCAGCATCGTCATGGCGGAACGGCAGAGCAAGTGGGACAGGCCGTCAACAGAGTCCAATGCAGCGTCTCATGGTACTGTCGCACGTTCCAATGATATTCGACCAGCTGCTAAGATGGCTGCTGCTGCTGCTGCTCGCATCGCCGCTCAATTTGCCAAGCCAAACCCGGCCGCGCCAGGCGCGCTCGTACGCCACCCTGACCTAGATGAAGACGCGCCAGATGGTGCCTTCACACACGACATTGAAATCAATGATCACAGGAATAGATATCTATTGACGAAAGGCCAGACACAGGAAGATTTGCGGCAAGAAACTGGTGCACGTGTATACACACGAGGTACATGGTACCCAGACCGTACCATGATACGGCCCAATGAGCCGCCTTTGTACTTGCACATCACTGCTGACTCGCGTGAGAGCTTGAATCGTTGTATTGCGCGGATCAATAATCTGATGGTCCAGGACCTGCCTCCGCTCCTTGACGATCGCCTGCATCGCAACGATCCTCGCGCATCCAACGAGGAAATAGTGCCCATCAATTTGGAACCACTCCGCAATTTTAATGTGCGTGCCAAAATTGTCGGTCCCTCCGGTCTGTTTGTCAAGTATATACAGCATGAGACGCGCGTGCGCGTGCAGATCAAGGGCCGAGGATCAGGTTACTTGGAGGGTGATACTGGTCGAGAGCTTCAAGAAACCATGCATATCCATCTTTCAGGCCCAGAGTCGTTGCAAGTACGACGTGCAAAAGAGATGGCACTTGACTTGGTGGATGCGGTAACAGAGGAATGGAAAAAGGCGCGCACTGCGATGGGTGCTCACGATGCCTCCAAGTCAGAGACAGAAGCACCGCCTGAGCCAACGTACGATGATGTGCCTCCGCCACCTCCAAGTGACCCAGCGCCCCCACCACCCCCAGAAAGTGCCGAAGTGCCTCCACCACCTGAAGATGACGTGCCGCCTCCGCCGCCTACCGATGAGCCACCGGCCGATCCCGAGCCACCTGCACCGGAGGCTGAGGCAAATACAGCTACTCTGGACGAGGAAGAAGAGGCCGCCTTGCAGCAGTATTGGCGCGACTACGTCAAGTGGGAACAGAGTTTCGTAAACTACCATGGTCGCCGACCCACGAAAGAAGAAGGTGGTCAAGACGTACCGCCCGAGCACCGTGCTTAGTTTGTACTTCATAGTTCAAAAGCCTCGACGCATTCGTTTTGCCGCTCGCGGGGGCGATAGATGCGCGCGTTTTTGAAAAATAGAAGCAGGTGGCTCTGGAGCCACATCGTCGGACTCATCGCCCGATGTAGCTTCTGACGACGTGTCGGATGCAGCGTCTGACGTGGTATCACTATCCCATAAGAAGGCCTCCTCTGCATGTTTCCAAGCATCATGCTTGTCTGCCAGGGGGTCTGACCCGTCAATCGACTCATAGACATGGTCCATGACATTATAAGAAGCATCGAGATCGCGTGCACGTCGAAGCAGAGATGCGCGTTGGAGAATATCGGGTGTATCGTTTATCAGCCATGTTCGCTTTTCCAAATGCAATTCGCGGGGGCGGGCATGGTACAAAGACGACATAAGTTCCAATACCTGTTCAGCCGCATTAACAAGTGCTACATTCTCGGAAATCAAGGCGTGTTGAAGAATATCGCGCCAGTCCAAAGTTCGAGCTTTAGCATGTCGGTCTAGGTTCCAATGTCGGTACTGGAGTAACGCACGAAGTGCATCCGCTCTGTACATGGTCGGATTGGACTTGCACTTGTTGACCTCTCGTTGCAAAGATTCAGGTGAAATGGAGGCAGGCTCTGACCATGCGATATGAAATAGGGTTGCGTGAAGACATGCTTGGATGGCGATCCACAGTTGGCCCTGGGTATATGGGTTCAGTTGCTCCTTCGTCAAGGCAGCTACCTCTTCAGATAGGAGCCAATTTGGTGAAGGTACATCTGCAGCACTTAAAGGCCACAATAGCATGGGACGCCGCCGAATTTCATCCAAGGCATGCTCACCAAGTGATTGTCGCCAATCTGAAGGCTCTGGGTTAACATGAGCCTCGGAGAGAGCCGCCTGTATATGACGCCGATTTTGGGCATCCACACTTAGTGGCTGGCCCACATCACATGTCTCTTCGTGCTCTAGTGATGCTAAGAGGTTCTTGAAGTCTGCCAGCTCCTGAGCAGGCAAACGCGTTTCTGTCCGTATCGTCTTGCCACGCTTGGACGCGTGGATCATAATCAAGACGCGTGTTGTATGACGTCAGCAAAAAAATAAAAATAACAGAAGTACTTCGGGGATAAACTTGGTTTCCATTCGTGTTCATTACGCGCGATCATCAAAATGGACGGCTTTGGAGATAAGACTCAGTTGCTCAATATGGGAAAGAAGGTATGTTGCAGTTGAATAACGTCAAGATCCTTGGGAAGGTCATGAATAAGAACAGTGACGGCCAAGGTGGAATGGGCGGCGGTTCCTTTGGTAATGGCGGCGGCAAGTCGAACATGCTGATGGGCCTCCTTGGCAACTTTATGGGAAAGAACCGCTACGGTGGTGGCTCCATGGGCGGTGGCTCTATGGGCGGCATGGGCGGTAGCTCTATGAACGGCGGTGGCTACGGTGGTGGCTCCATGGGCGGCGGCTCTATGGGCGGCATGGGCAGTGGCTCCATGAACGGTGGCTTCGGTGGGGGCATGTACTAATGGCTCTGCTCAACTTTGCTTATCAAAATACATCCATCGTTTCGCTTGTGTCCTAATATACATAACTATCCATGCTGTAGGTAAGCCCGTTCTTCTTTCACAATTTCATCTTCTAATTCAATGAGAGCATCTAGATTCATCTCGCCCATCTCAGCAGTGCCTTGTTCCTCCAGCTGAGCTTGAGCACGTTTGTACTCTTCATATAAAATACGTCCAAAATCCTGAAATAAGTGTATGCTTACATACCTCATAGCTCATATCGATGTTCATGGGCTCCCTCTGAAACCAGATCGAGTTTCTAAGCTTGGAAATTGAATTTTCGCGTTTTTGCTGGCGATCGGCCTGGATTTGTTGAAAGCATCGCTCTCGGATGTATTTCCTAATATGTGAAGCAGCATCCTTGCTTGTAAGCGCCTGCTTCGTGCTCCTATGCGTAGGCATGTCGCATGACACCAGCTGCACCACCACAATGATCTCGTTGCCCGCCCACCTCTTGTGTTGCGCGCGTCCCACGAAATGGTAGTCTACACACTTGCATTGCTTACCAAAGCTCTTGTGACACGCGACGCGTCACTTTGGCAAGCCTTTTTCCCACTGCTTCGTACGAGTCGAACGAGACACGCATCGGCCTGACATGCCGTCCGCTCGGTCATCCGGCGCTGGTGCCATGCGTGGACGTGGAACATTTCGCCGTCGTGGCTCAGGCGTAATGCAGCGCGGACCAACGCGAAATACTGCTTCGACCGCGACGAATGTTGATATTGCCACCACGCAAATTGAAGAACGTTTTGCGGCCGTGAAAAGGTATGATATTATTGATGAGCAGATGGGCTTTGTGCGTCTAGAACAAGGTGAAACACGACAAGCATGGATGGTGAATATGCACCCCACACTCATGCCTGACGACGCGCACCCCTCCGGACGCTCCGGCGTAGACTACTACTTTATTCAAGATGACGCGTCTATGTTCAAGGTTACTGTGACATATCAGCCATACTTTTTGCTTGGTTGCTTTTCTGGCACAGAGTCCATTGTGGAAGAGTGGCTTAAGCGTCGGTTTGAAGGTTTACTTCACTCCGTGGAGCGCAAGTACAAGGATGACCTCAAGCTGCCAAACCACCTTGTAGGTCATCAGCGTCTAGTGCTTCAACTGCGCTTTATGAATGTGCAAGATCTACTCACAGTACGTAAG